>Ga0099364_10001822_pt1 | contig 34557 bp, 35 predicted proteins | sample TergutTh196P3_FD_73070 | JGI IMG/M metagenome (GOLD analysis project Ga0099364, IMG submission 73070) | Microcerotermes parvus P3 segment gut microbial communities from Pointe-Noire, Republic of the Congo - Th196 P3 | ecosystem: Host-associated > Arthropoda: Insects > Digestive system > Gut ... | reverse complement strand
AATTGGAAATCTCCGAGAGAGGTTTTGAACGCTTTTCTTATATCGGGTGAAGTTTTTTGAAAAAATTTGTAACATATCATTGACAAACGTACAAATTCGCCATTTTTTCGGCAATGGCATTATAGCAAGTTGGAAATTGCATAATCGAGAACGCGAAGTCCTCAATTACGCTCGCCGCCGAAGTCGGCAGACATCAGCTCCGACGCGGCCATAGTAGCTTGACAAAATATAGCAATCCCGCTAAAAAATCGCCCGATAGACGAGCGCGAAAGCTTTGATTTATGCGGTTTTGTGCACGGATTTCGGTGTCAATTTCAAGCGGAATTGCTATGTAGTCGGTCAGTTTAAGAATGGTTGAAGAATTTGCGCGGATTTTTGTCGTCACACTGAAGGCCGGCGCAGTGCGCTATTTTCCGTAATGCTTTATACATTGCGGAAATTTTTAACGCAGTACGGCGACAAAAAGACCGCAAAGTTTGTGCATATTGCACAATAGACTTATCCGCGACCCTCGTTCGCGGCATCTCTGCGGCGGATTCCCGTGGATTTTTCCACATCATACGCGCATTGAATCTCCTTGTAATATACAAATAGGCGATTGCGAAGCTCACGGACGCGCATCGCTTGCGAAGCAATGCTGCGCCCCTACATATGGCGATTTAGTTTAGTCGTTCGCCTGCATATTCTAGGGACGGGCATTGCCCGTCCGCTAAACGACGAGTTTCGCAATCGTCCAATATACAAAAAAGCGCATTGCGAAAGCCCTCGTGCGGCGAAAAAACTCGCTCGAAAACCCACTCGCTCAAAGGTTCACGGATATACCTATTGTGCAATATGCCGAATTTAGAACCCGTCTCAATAGGAAACGTGCCGGATAAGCGGCACGTTTCCTATTGAGACGGGTTCTTAGAGCGTGAAAATTTACAGCTTGTGACAATACAAATTTTCTCACCCCCTGCTCGACTTCCTCAACCGCCATTCCCCCCCAACCACCCAAAAACATTACCCCCCGTCCCAAAACATTGGTATAAATTAAAATACGTTACCCACCGTGACTAACGCCCGCAAAAATTATATAGCAAATATAACCAAAAACACAACGCCCGTCACCCGAAAATCTCACATAAACGTAAAATTTTCAAAATTAACAAAAAATTATAAGAAAATTAATAAAAAATTTCAAAATAGGTATAGTATTTTACGCAAGGATATGTTATGATTAACATATAAGCGTATAAAAAACGGACGTGAGAAATTCAAAAATCCTCGGAAGGAGGGTCTTGTTATGGACGAACACAACAATTTCAGTCAATCGGGGCAACCGGAACAGCCGATGGCGCGGGTTCCCGTGAATGGCGGGGTTTTTGTTGAGGTGACTGAAGATAAGCTTCACGCCTACCTCTATATTACCGAGGAGCGCGACGGCGGCGAGCCTGTGACGAGCGATGACATAAATCGCGTGTTGGAAGTTGACCATCTCTTGTCAGATGTGGACTATGACGCGGCTAATCAGCTGTTGGCGGACAAGAAATACAACAAGAAAGTCTGTGTGGCAAAAGGCTACCTGCCCACACACGGCACAGACGGAACGATAAACTACCTCTTTGACCCCAGCAATACATTAGTACCAAAAAAAGGCAGCACGGGCGAGGTCGATTACAAGGATTTAGGCTTGGTGCGAAACATAACAAAGGGCGAGATTATCGCCGAGATTACCCAGCCCACAACAGGGGAAGAAGGGCAGAATGTCTACGGTCAGCCGCTCATGCCCGTTGCGGGTAAGCCCGTGAGATACATCGTAGGCACAGGCACCGAGCTAACCGAGACCGAGACCGAGATAATCGCGGCGGTCAGCGGCAATTTGACCTGGGCGAAAGACCGTTTCACGGTCAGCGAGACCCTCGTAATCCCCGAAAACGTCGATGTCTCAACCGGTAACATTGACTTTATCGGAAACGTCGTCGTAAAAGGCAACGTAGCGGAGAATTTCTCGGTAAAGTCCAAACTAAGCGTGAGTGTAAACGGCACGGTGACGAACGCGACGGTCATTGCGGGCGGCGATGTTATGATTGCACTCGGCAGCGTTAATTCCGATATTATCGCACAAGGCACGGTCAAGCTCGGCTTTTGCGAGAGTTCGCGAATCGAGTGCAAGAGAGACTTCATCAGCCAGTCGGTAATCGGCGGCGAGGTCTTTTGCGCGGGTGAGTTCAATGCAACGGGCGGCAGGGGCGTCGTCTTCGGCGGCAAATACACCGCACTTTCGGGCTTCAACGCGAATATTATCGGCACAGAAAACTACACCAAAACACAGATTACACTCGGCAACAGTGCGGTTCTAAGCGAGGAAAAGGTCGATATAACCGACAAAATCAAAGACCTTGAAGACCGCACAAAGAAACTGCTGCAAGTCGCCGAAGTGTTGAATACACAGAAAAAAAGCCAAGGTCAGCTCTCGGCCGACCGCGAGGCCATGCTCACGACTGCAATCCGCTCAAGGTTCACCTTCCAACGCGAGGTGAAACAGCTGAACAAGCGGCTCGAGGAAATCGAGTCGGAGCTTGAGAGCGCGGGCGACCAATCCGTAATCGTCCACAAGCACCTCTGGCCCGGGGTCGTAATCCGCGTCGGAACGGAATTACTGATAGTTGACCGCCACATGACGTCGGTGCTGATAGGCAAAGACCAAGAGGGCGTATTGTCCTATCTGCCATACAAAAAACCCTGATGAATACACCGATTCACGACTTTCTGACCAAATACAGCGCGGAGAATTTCACCCGTTGCCACACCCCCGGCACGAAAGGCAGACTTGCGGTTGATTCCTCCCACGATATAACCGAAATCAGCGGTGCCGCCAGTCTTTATGAGGATACAAACGTAGGCATAATCGCCCAAAGCGAGGCCACAGCCGCCGAAATTTTCGGAGCAAGTAAAACCCTCTACTCCTGTACCGGGAGCACCACGGCGATTCAAACCATGCTGGCGTTAGTAAAAAGCGGCAATCCCGGCGGCAATTCAAGAATCGCGGCGTTCAGGTACGCACACCGAAGTTTCGCGTCAACGGCGGCACTCTTGGGCCTTGAAGTCGATTGGATTTACCCCGATAAGTTCGTGAGCGCGGCGGTCTCCCCCGAAAGCATTAAAGCGGCGATAAAGCCCGACACAGCGGCGGTATTCCTCAACAGCCTCGACTACTACGGCGGTTCTTGTAATATTGCAAAAGCCGCGGAAATTTGCACAGCACACAAGATTCCGCTCTTGGTTGACAATGCACAAGGGGCGTACCTCTGCCTCACCGACAAGCACCCGATGAACCTTGGCGCGGCGATGTCCGCAGACAGCGCGCATAAAACCCTGCCCGCGCTGACCGGCGCGGCGTACTTACATATAAACGACAGCCAATTTACCGAGAATTCAAAGCCCCTAATGGCACTGTTCGGCACGTCCAGCCCGTCCTATCTGATATTGGAGAGCTTGGATTTATGCAACAGGCATATCGCGGAGTTGAAGTTAAGACCGGTTGCGGCCTTTGAGTTAGTTGCAGACTTAAAGCGGGAGTTGTCGGCGATAGGTTTTAGTCTAATGCAGAGCGACTTACTAAGGATTACGGTAAATGCGCGGGACAGCGGTTACAGCGGCGTTGAGTTGGCGGGATTACTGCGCCAAAACAAAGTCGAGTGCGAGTACGCCGACGAAAACTGCACGGTTCTGCTGTTCTCAACAGTAACCGACGAGCGCGACACACGCGCCGTCAAGGCGGCGTTTGCGGCGATTAAGCCGAGAAATTCTCTGCCCCCGATTACCTACCCCGTGCTGAACCCAAAACCCGCAACAAGCATAAGGCAATCGGTATTTTCAAAGGCAGTCTCTTGCGATATTGCAAGTGCAGTTGGTGCAATCTGCGCCGAAATAATCGCGCCGTGTCCACCCGGAATCCCGCTGATTATGCCGGGTGAAATCATCGGCAGGGACGAAGCCGAGTTGCTAAAGAGTTTCGGCGTCCGGAAAATTCGTGTAATAACCTAACAATAAAATAAGATACTATATGTTAGAGAGGTACAAAATGAAAAAAGTAAACAAATATCTACTATTAACAATGATGCTCGGGCTTTTACTGCCCTTGTTGGCGGCGTGCGGGAGCTCAAGCGGTCTGGGCGGCGTCGGCGATGCGATTTATCGTGGTGAGGAGGAAGACCCCTACCCGCGTTATGCGCGAGTTACTTATATCTACAGCGGCTCGGTTGCGGACGGCACCGACCCTATGGTGAACATTTTTGAACTCGGCAGGAAAGAGACCGAGCGAACCCTCGGTATCGAAACGAATTACATCGAAAACGTACTTGTACAGGAGTTTCAAGACGCGGTGGACATTGCAATCGCAAGCGGCAGTAACATGATAGTCGCCGCGGACAGCCGATTCAGCGGGGCGGCGGTTTTGGCGGCACGTAATAATATTAATACTAAATTCGTCAGCTTCGGGGCGAGTGATAACTCCTATAACTTGGCATCGGTTCAGCCGTTGTTGTATCAAGCGGCCTATGTAAACGGGTTCACTGCCGCGTTTAACACCAAGAGCAGTAAAATTGGCATAGTTGCCGACCCCGCGATGTACAACGTCTACGGAATCATCAACGCCTTCTCGCTCGGTGTGCGAGACCTGCCTAACTCGCGGATTGACATGTATCTGAACTGGGCGCGCTCGGCAAATATCAGCGATACTCAAAATGCAATCAACGACTTGGTTGAGCAGGGTTGTGACATAGTTTTAGTTTACCAACTAAACGATTTCGGTATCAGAAAATGCAACGAACTGGGCCTCACCGTCGTCGGATTCGCCTACAACATGCCCGAACTCGCCCCCGACACCTACCTCACCGGCATGTACCTCAACCTCAACACCTTCCTGATTGACAAGAGCCGCGGCATTATGTACGATACTTTCTCGGGCGATTTAACGCGGGGCGGCTTGAAACATCAGCAGGTGCGATTAGTTATGCTGAACGAGAGCTTGGCGGTCGATGGTACAAAAGAATTGACCGACGCCATGATGGATTACGTCTCTGAAGATTTAGCACCTGTTTTCGGCGGCGAAATCCGCGACACGAATGACTATGTGCGGGTTCGCAACGGCGAATACATGATAACCGACCAAATTTACAGGATAGACTGGCTCGTGAACACCATCGTGAGACAGCAGAATTTCTCGACACAGTATATCGAGGAGGATTTGGTTCACTCGGATTTGATTGTGAAGTCGTAGGTTATCGCAAGCTCGCAAAACCCATGCGTGGGGGCGACAGGGTGGTAGGGGTCGGCAGACGAACAGCCGCCAGCCCGCCGCACAAGCCGCTTAACCCCCACTCCCTCGACATGAAACTTATCCCCTTCCCGACTTATGGGCTTGCTGTTGTTGAAAATTTACTCTCGCATATGGGTTTTTGCTACTTGAAAAGTCTTGAGGACGAGAAAGTTAAATTTTAACAATCGAAAAAGCGGGGCGTGCGGCTGTTCGTCTGCCGACCCCTACCACCCTGTCGCCCCCCACCCTTGAAAACCCCACAAAAAAACCACGGGCGAACGCAGTTCGCCCCTACGTTGATAAAAAATGCAAACAACCGCAAAACCCGCGGTCGGGCATGATTTTCATGCCCGACGGGGCGTTGGAAGCCCGACCCTACAGCAAAAATTTTCAACCGCAGAAAAATATCCCCGCATGTAGGGGCGAACTGCGTTCGCCCGCAACCACGAATCCCCTGCAACCGCAAGACCCCCACACTCCTACCGCCCCCCTAAACTCCACAACCGCAAAAACCCCACCCCCACAACAGAAAAACCCCCACGGAGTATCATATGCGAGACATAAAATCAGAATTTATTGAAATTTACAACGAGAATATTTCGCGCCCCGGCGCGGATAAGCTGTTGGAGTATCTGAAAGGCAGTGATTTTTTCACCGCCCCCGCAAGCACCCGCTATCACGGGGCTTACGAGGGCGGCTTGGCGATTCACAGCGTCAATGTCTGGCATTGCCTTGCGGATTATCTTGCGCGTGAAAGAATAAAAAGCGTCTACAAGCTTGAATATTCCGAGGAGAGCGCGGCGATTGTCGCACTTTTGCACGATGTTTGCAAGATTGATGTCTACAAAAAAAGCACCCGAAACGTCAAGAACGAGCAGAGCGGGCAGTGGGAAAAGGTGCCGTGCTATAATTTTGAGGATAATCTGCCGTATGGGCATGGCGAGAAGTCGGTCTACATGGTTAGCGGGTTTATGCGGCTGACACGCGAGGAGGCGATGGCGATTCGCTGGCACATGGGGTTTTCGGGGATTGAGGATAAGAATACGATTGGGAATGCCTTGGAGAAGTACCCGCTTGCTTTCGCGTTGACTGTGGCGGATATGGAGGCGACGTATTTCATTGAGGGAGGTTGATTATGCCTACACTAAGCGTTTTTTACGGGATTATAATTTCTATGTATCGTGAGGTGGGCGGCAAGCACCATATCCCCCACTTTCACGCCGAATACCAAGGTCAAGAAGTCGCCGTTACCTTTGACGGCGAAGTCCTTGAGGGCAGTATCCCGAAAAAGAAGTTGAAACTGATTACCGCATGGGCAGAAATCCACAAGGAAGACCTTGAAGCCAATTGGAAATTATTAAGCGAGGGTCGAAAATATTTTAGGATTGACCCTTTAAGATAAGGAGACCGGAAATAATATGCTACAACCCGGAGTTGTCAATGTTAACCCTTTGCCCGATTACAAAGTCATTGTGTCGTTTGACACGGGCGAAACAAAAATTTTCGACGTCGCGCCGTATATCAGCGGCGACTGGTTCGGGCAATTGAGGGACGAAGAATTTTTCAAGGCGGTTCATGTTGAAGGAAGCACGATTGCGTGGTCGGACGGGCAGGACATCGCCCCGCATGAGCTTTATGAATTGTCGGTTCCATACCAAGTGTAGAAAGTATAGCAAGTATAGAAAGTGTAACGAAAAATGAGTAGAATAGTAAGAGCCCTATCCCGCGATGGCGGCGTGCTTTGCGCTGTTGCCGATACGCGGGATATTGTAAATGAAATCCACCGTATACACAAAACAACCCCCGTTGCAAGCGCGGCCCTCGGGCGGGCGGCGACTGCGGGGGCAATTATGGGCGGGTTCATGAAGAACGAGCGCGACCTGCTCACCCTGCGGATTGACGGCGGCGGCAAGGCGGGCATTATCACCGTCACCGCCGACTACAGGGGCAATGTGCGATGCTGTGCGGGGAATTACAACGTCGATTTGCCGCTAAACCTTAAAGGCAAATTGGACGTTGCGGGGTACGTCGGGGCTTCGGGCGTTCTGGGGGTAATCCGCGATACCGGCTTGAAAACACCGCACACGGCGCAAGTGCCGCTTGTGTCGGGCGAAATTGCCGAGGATATAACCGCGTATTACGCCATCAGCGAGCAGATTCCGACGGTCTGCGGGTTGGGCGTGTTGGTGGACCGCGATTGGAGCATAAAAGCCGCGGGTGGATACTTGTTGCAGCTTTTGCCGCCTGTTGACGAAAGTAAAATCGCGCTCATCGAAAACAACATCAAAACTATGCAGAGCGTGACCGAAATGTTCGAGGCGGGCATGACTGCCGAAGCCATTGCACTGCGGGGTTTGGCGGGCATGGACGGCGAAATTTTGGACGAGTGGGAAATCGCCTACAAGTGCGACTGCTCAACCGAGCGGACTCGGCAGTTGCTTGTAAGTCTCGGCGAGGACGAGCTTCGGAGCATGGCGGAGTCGGGCGAGGAAATCGAGGTCTGCTGTCACTTTTGTGACAAGAAGTATTATTTTGAGGCACAGGAGATTATAAAGTTTGAAAATAATTAAGGAAGACCTGTCCCATGCCGCAATCTTCATTGAAGTTTGTGCAAGCGTGGGCGGCATGGTATTGAAATTATGCAAATAAGTTACGAGCAAATTAAGCAAAATCCCGACATTCAAGAGTATATAAACCACGCCGACAAATCGCTTGAAACGCGGGGTTACACCGAGCACTCGAACGCCCACGCCGAGCTTTGTGCCGACACTGCTTGCGGCATTTTGCAGGCTTTGGGGTACGCCGAGACCGAGTGCAGATTGGCGCAGATTTCGGGGTATCTGCACGATATTGGCAACTGCATAAATCGCAGTAACCATGCTCATACGGGCGCGCTTTTGGCGCAAAATCTGCTCGCTCAATTAGGCATGCCCGCGAGTGAAATCGCGTTAATCATGTCGGCAATCGGCCACCACGACGAACTGACCGCCGTGCCTGTGAACCCGGTCGCCGCCGCCGTAATCTTGGCCGACAAGATGGACGTGCGGCGGTCGCGTGTGCGATTTCGCAAGAGTAGAAAAAATAACGCCGAGCCTGTAATCAACGATATTCACGACAGGGTCAATTACGCTTGTGTACAGGCGCGGCACTATTTTTCGGACGACAAAACCGAGCTGTTTTTGGATTTAATTATCGACGAAAAAATCAGCCCGGTTATTGAATACTTTGAAATTTTTCTGCAACGAATGTCGCTCTGCCGGTTGTCGGCGGAGGCGCTGGGGGTAAGGTTTCGGTTGGTTATTAATAATGGGAGGATTGTTTGAGGGGGGGTGTGGGGGTGAATGTTTGTTGGATAACAGTATTACTTGGATATTTTGACAAATTCTAATAAAGAGGGAACTGTATTGTTGACAGAATTACCGGGTTTAACTGTAAGTGGTTTTCATTGAAAAACCCCGACACAATTATACCCGGCAATGTAATTGATGAACCCTTAGCAGATTTACATGAAAAGGCGGTAGCTTATCGCAAAAATTGTTGGAATAAAAACAGACAAGAAATCAATAAATACGAGAGAATAAGCTACACTTTTGGCGGTTGTGGCAGTAACCCTTCTGAAATCATTAAGACATATAGCAATTTTACTTTTAATTTACTACGCAATCCAAGCGCAAAACCGCATAGGTTATAGCTTTTACGCTTGTCTATCGAGTAATTAATAAGTAAAATTGCTATATAAAAGGATGCATGATTACGAAAAACTATCCGAACAAAATATACCCGTCCTGCAATGTGTATAAAAATTATAAGAAGACGTGTTCTTCTATCCGGAGCAAATCCTCATATTGGGGATTTGCTCTTTATGTAAGCATCAAATTGACAATTGCGCAGGCAACGAAGATGATGCTAAAGCGATTCTTCATACTTTAAAATCTTTTTGAAGAAATTTCAATAGATGCGGACAACCAGCATCTAATATGCTATAATAAGAACATGGAAAACAAAACAAAGAAAGATAGTCCGTCATGCAATGTACCGGATGCTCAAATGAGAAATGGTAAAAACAGGTCAAGGACACAAACTATGCTTTGTCGCCACTGCAAAAAATCGTATACTTTTGAGCCGAAGAGCCGAAGAAAAACGCTTACGATGAGGAAACGCGGGCGTTGGCTTTGAAAATTTATTATGCGGGTGCAAGTGGAATCGGCGTGGGAAAGACCTTGGGCATAAGCAAGGCAAATGTGTATAATTGGATTAAAAAAACATCTGAAACTCTGCCGGCTGCAATTTACTGCACCGATGGTTGGAGTGGGTGTGTTGATGTGATTTATCCCGGAAAATACGTTCGCAATATTCGCGATAAAAGCAACATTTTTACCGTGGAAAGTGTGAACGCCGATTTACTATATATCCTTTTGCTCGCTCGTCGAAGTCGCTGTTTTGCTCGAAAAATTGAAACTTTGCGAGCGGTAATCGAAGTTTTTGTTGATGCTTATAACAAATTTTGCGAAGCGAAAATGAAATTTAGGCGAAACCGCGACATAAAATCGCGCGAATTGCCGTTTTCGGTGTTGGATTTTTTGTAGTTAATGCGTTTTGCCACAGCCCAACAAAATTGCGCTGTAAAAGTGATAGGCAGGTAGTAAGTGTCGAAACACTTACTACCTGCTCATGGACTGCCGTCCCCGAGACCCCTGCTTTTCACCGCATTCGCGGTGTCTTTGTTTTCTAATAATATCAGAAAACAAAATTAGAATTGATTGCCCTATAGTAAATTAACTTAAAAAACACCAAAACCTCTCGCCACAAAACCCATACAGTAAGGCTTTTGCGCCGATTTGTTTTGTGTTTTTATTAAGTTAATTTACTATAAAACCCGTTCAAAAGGTCGCATAGTAAATTCAGTTGAGAACCACTAAAATATCTCGGCACAAAACCGCATAAGCAATAGTTTTTGCGCCGATTTATTTTGTGCTTTTTTCAACTGAATTTACTACACCCTTTGAACCCCCCATACAAAAAATATTAGAATCAGGAGGAATTATTTTATGTCAAATCGTAAACGCAAACACTCATTTTCCATTCTTCTTTCAGATGAAGAATACACGCTGTGGCTCAAAAAGCAAGGCGCAAGCGGACTTTCCAAGACAGATTGCTTTGTTAAATTGCTGAGTAATTCTGTTATAAAGATGTACAGTTTTGGTGAAAAACTAAAATTTACGGGTCTCGACAAGATTAGAAAAACATGATATACTCTAATCGAGGTCAAGACTATGAAAAACAAGTATATTTACCGTTCAAAAATTTCAGAGGCGAAATTCAGAGAGATATTACGCTTGTTTTTGCTTGATTTAACGGCAACACAAGTCGCAAAAATAACTCACATCAGCCGTAATTCTATCAATATTATTTTTGCAAAAATAAGAAACAGAATTTTTGAAATAAGCATAAATTCTTCTCCTATTGAGCCTGAAAAAGAAGAATTTGAGGCCGATGAAAGTTATTTCGGACCTCGCCGTGTTCACGGAAAACGAGGTCGAGGCGCTGGGTCAAAAACAATAGTTTTTGGGATTTATAAAAGAGACTGAAAAGTTTACACGGAAATTGTCCCGGACGTGAAAAGTGCGACTCTATCAGCGATTATCAGGGGTCGTGACAACATTGAAAGTGCGATTCACACCGATGGTTGGCGTGGCTACAACGGTTTGGTTGACCTCGGTTTTAAAAAACATTTTCGCGTTTTTCATGGCGAAAATGAGTCTTCAAAAGGCGATGGGCGACACGTTAACGGCATCGAAAGTTTTTGGGGTTATGCGAAACATCAGCTTGTTAAATTTAAGGGAATTCCGAAAGACAAATTTGTTTTTTATCTCAAAGAAACCGAGTTTCGATTTAATAATCGCGGGCATGATTTATATCAATTTTTATTGAAAGATTTTAGGGATAATCCTCTCTAATCTTGTCGAGAGCCAAATTTATTTATAAAGAACTCCGCAAAATCGGTGTAAACTTGAATCAAATCGCGCCGCACTTGCCAACAGCGGCAGATTGCCTGAATCAGAGCGGGAAATATGGAATATGCGAGAGAAATATAACAGCGTGATGTTGTCAATTAAAGATTTTCTTGACAAGCCGCTACTCAACGCAAAAATTTCAGAGGAAGCGAGCTGATGGCTTTCAGAAATGTAAATGTCGCCTACACGCATTGCAAATCGGTCGGGCAGTTGAAGTCGGCAGAAAAGTATATGCTCGGCAAAAAACCGGATCAAATCAGGGACGGGGTTGTGAAAACAACACCCGAACTGTATACCGCACTCGGTTGCAGTCGTGATAATTTTGCAAATAATATCCTTGTTACTCGTAAGCTGAACGGTAAAAGCTATTCAAGATTGAAAGAAAAGGATATACTCACGCACAAGATGTCAATTTCGTTTCACCCCGATGATAATTGTAAGTTAAATTATAGACTTGCTTTTGAAATTGCTAAAGAATTTGCGGAGCATTTTATACACTCGAAAGGCCATGAAGTTTTATTTGCGGTCTGCACCGACATCGCGCATATACACGCTATTTTCTTATAAGCAACTGTAACATTGACACCGGAAAATCCTATCAGTGAAACCAAAAAGACCTGCACGAAATGTCAAGTTATATCGGTAAACGGTGCCGAATTTTGACATATTTTATGAGCGATACAGAAAGCCGATTGAAGCAGTTGAGCGAGCAACAGTTAGGGACATTGAACCTCCAAAAAAGGTACGAAGCAAGGGTGCAAGATGATATTGAAAGGGTTTATGACAAGACCTATTATGTGCTTCAACAAAGGCAACAAGAGGTTTTTGCCGAGTGCGAAAAGCACATTGGCGAAAAGGGTTTCAAGTTGGAACAGAAAATTGACAAGGCGAGTGCAAAATTAAATCAAGCTACCAAAAAAGCCGAGGAAGCAGTTAGCGAAATCAAAGTTTTCTGTGACAAATTGTGCAGTATTAACAGCCTGCGTGACTTGATGTACTACGCCGCTCCTGCGGCGGTTTTGATGAATTTGCTCTTTAGAATAATTCAGCATTTTTCGTAATAAAAACAGCGTTATTATTTTCAAAAATATTCAAAATCGTAGGCGTTTCCTATTGACAAGTATAAAAAATACGCTTTAATTTCTTTAATAGGAGTGTACCGTAAAATCTATAATATTATTTGAAAAGAGGTGAACCAAATGGCAAACATCGAAAAATGAAACCATAAAATTTGCCGAGTATACAGAAAAATGGCTGAAAGACTATGCCGAAATGCACCTACGCCCCACAACTCTATGCGGCTACAAGTTAAAATTGAAACGTATTGTTGAAACTTTTGGTCACATGAAGATGTGTGATATAAAACCTCATCATTTGACAGAATTTTATAAAACTTTATCAGATGGCGGCCGTCGCGACAGACGAGATTTAACAAAATTAAGCGGCACAACAGTTTTGCAATATCATCGCATTTTATCCTCGCTGTTCTCAACCGCTGTACAATGGCAGATATTATTTGCAAACCCCTGTGAACGTGTCAAGCCTCCCAAAATGGAACAGGTAGAAGCAAAATATCTTGACGAAATTCAAGCCGCCGAGTTACTCAAAGCCCTTGAAGATGAGCCTTTGCAATATCAAGTGAAGATACAGATGTTGTTATTCGGTGGAATGATAAGATGAGAATTGCTCGGATTGTCGTGGGATGATATAGATTTCAAACGAAATCTTATTCACATCACAAAATCATCTCTCTACACTGCCGAAAAAGGAGTTTTTGAAGACACAACAAAAACTAAATCAAGCAACCGAGCAATCAAAGTGTCCGCCGGATTAATGCAACAACTCGCCGACTACAAAGCTTAGCAGGACAACCGCGCAGAAGAATGTGGCACATATTGGCATAAAAGCGGTTGATTATTCACTAAAGACAGGGGTGAACCAATGTTCCCCGACACCCTTTCAAGTTGGTTCAAGGATTTCCTAAAACGAAAAAATCTTCCGCAAATCCCTTTGAAAGGTCTTCGTCACTCCAACGCTTCTATAATGATAGCGGGCGGGATAAATATCAAAATCGTTAGCTCAAGATTAGGGCACAGCAATGTTTCGGTTACAGGAAATATCTACACACATCAGATTAAATCGGCAGACGAAGCGGCGGCTGACATTCTCGAAAACGTCCTAACTCTATCAACAAACATCAAAAGCTAAATCAAGAGCGGATAAGGTTTCGCAGAGCCTATCCGCAAATAATTTACCCCGCGAGTTCCTCAAAAGTTCCCCAAAAAAACAAATTCCACTCCAAAAACTAAAAACATCAGGGTCTGCGAAATCTCGCAAACCCTGATTGTTTCTATCCTGCCGCCGGACGGACTTGAACCGTCACGGTATTGCTACCGAGGGATTTTAAGTCCCTTGTGTCTGCCGATTCCACCACGGCGGCATGGCGCCAATATCCGCTAAAAATACCGACACAAACCATTATACCACAAAAATAACGGCTTGTCAACATCTTTTTGAAAAAAATTCGACGAATCGGAGCGCGTTGACACTATCCGATTTGTGCAGATTTTGAGCGAATTTTCCGCAATGCTTTGTACATTGCGGAAAATTTTAACACAGTATTGCAAAAAAATTTAACACAGAACTGCGAAAAATTTTAACACAACATCGCGAAAAATTTTAACACAGAACTGCGAAAAATTTTAACCCAACATTACAAAAAACTATCCAAAACATCTACAACAAGCAACAGTGTCACACGCCCAAATCTCACGCCAAACAAAACTCCGCGACCGCATAAGTCACGCCCTCATTGAAAAGCCTAACCGCAATTTTCCCCTCGCCGACACACCTCTCGGCGCGAACAATATCGCCGAGAGACGCGGGCGTTTTGTACTCGATTCGCACCTGTTTTATTTCGCAATTTGTCGGATTTAATTGCGGCAAAAACTCCTGTGCAATATCAATAAATCTCGCGTTGTTGACGTGACGATTCGCGTCGATGTGATAATTTCTAATTTGAAATGTACCGCAAAATTCCGGGGTTTTTTCGTTGTCAATTTTAATTTTTCGCGGCAAATATTCCATGTCAATTTTCGGCTCGATTGGAATTTGCGCGAGTATTTCCGCAGGAATTTTTAAGGGGCGTGAAGTTTTCAAATCCACGAACGCACCAACGGAATTGGCTTTAACACAAAGCTCGCCGGCCTCGCTGTAGATGAGATTATTCCTGCCGCCATAAGTGTTTTTGCACTCGTGGGTGAAGGTTTTTATGGTAAGTTCTTCGCCGTATTCGGGCAACTTGACAATGTCAAGTTGCCGCGAAACTACGAACATTCCCACCTTTTCATTCATGAAATAATCCCACAAATATGTCATCTCGTGAAAATGAAAATCGGTGTTGTCTTGTATAAAATCAAACAGCGCGGAAAGCCGAATTTTGCCGTCTGCATCAAGGCTTGAAAAGCCTACTTTACATTTACTAACAAACATATTTATTTGTCCCAAGTGTACATTTTACGCAGCTCCGCGCCGACTTTTTCGAGCTGGTGTTCCTGCTCCATTCTTCTCACGGCGTTGAAATGCGGCCTGCCCATTTTGTTTTCCATAATCCAGTTTCGCGCGAAAGTTCCGTCTTGAATTTCCCGCAAAACTTTCTTCATTTCCTTCTTAGTTTTATCGGTGATAATCCGCTTGCCGACTTCATAATCGCCAAATTCAGCCGTGTCGGAAATTGAATATCTCATGTTGCTGAACCCGCCCCTGTAAATCATGTCAACTATCAATTTCATCTCATGTACACACTCGAAATAGGCATTTTCGGGGTCATAACCCGCCTCAACCAACGTCTCAAAACCAACTTTCATAAGCTCGGTTACACCGCCGCAAAGCACGGCTTGTTCGCCAAATAAATCGGTCTCGGTCTCCTGTTTGAAAGTTGTCAAAAGTACACCTGCGCGCGCTCCGCCGACTCCCGCCGCATACGCTAAAGCCGTTTGCAGAGCGGCTCCGCTTGCATCTTGATGAATTGCCGCGAGACACGGCACACCCTTGCCGGCCTCGTATTCGTAACGCACAGTGTGGCCGGGGCCCTTCGGCGCAATCATGATTACGTCGATGTCTTCGGGCGGAATAATTTGCCCGTAATGGACATTAAAACCATGCGCGAACGCGAGAGTTTTTCCTTTTGCGAGATTCGGCGCGATACTTTCGCGGTACAAATCGGCTTGCTTTTCATCGTTAATTAAAATCATGATGAGGTCGGCTTTTTTCGCCGCGTCCGCCGCCGTGAAGACTTCAAATCCCGCAGATTCTGCGTTTTTCCAAGATTTACTGCCCTCGTAAAGCCCGATGATTACCTTCACGCCGCTGTCTTTCAAGTTCAGCGCGTGCGCGTGACCCTGACTGCCGTAGCCGATTATCGCGACCGTTTTGTCCTTCAAAAGTGATAAGTTGCAGTCTTTTTCGTAGTAGATTTTTGCCATTTTAATTCTCCTTTTTATTAAATAAATTTTGTGTAAACTTTACATTTTTTATTACAACGCCCCCGCACCTTTTTGCAGTGCCACAACCCCGGTTCGCACTGTTTCTTTGATTCCGTACGGCTTGAGCAACTCCTCGAAAACCGTGATTTTAGCGTCGTTTGCAGACAATTCAAGTGTCATTGTGTCCAAAGAAACGTCGGAAATTTTCGCACCGCTGAGTTCTGCAATTGCAATTAATTCGGGGCGTTGCATGTTTGTGCAGTTGACTTTTACTAACATTAATTCACGCGCCAAAAGCTTGTCCGCGGGGAGCGAGCGCACTTTAATAACGTCAATTAATTTGTTAAGTTGCTTCTCAATTTGGTCCAAAGTATACTCCGAACCCTCAGCAACAATCGTCATTCGCGAGATTTTTTCATCGTCGGTAACACCGACCGCGAGGCTGTGAATATTGTACCCGCGCCTCGCGAAAAGCCCTGAAATACGGGCCAAAACGCCAGCATTATTTTCAACTAAAATAGAAATTGTGTGCTTCATAATTTTTTATTCCCCCTCAAGATAATTCACTTCATCACTTAATTTGAACACTTTTCTGATTTCATTTTTGCCATGTTTCCAAGTCATAATTTTCCCCGAATCGGGGTATACAGCCGCTTCCGGAGCGGATAAATCCACAGTGTCAACATCGAGATAAACGAGCGGCGCATTTGAAGTATTAATCAACATATGCGCGCCATTTTGATTCGCGGGCATGACAATTACGTCGCCCTCCGAAACGATTTTCTCACCGTCGGGCGTTTTCAGAGTACCGCTACCGCTAATAATGTAGAAAACTTCCTCGCTGCCCAAGTGATAATGATACGGGTAGTTCGCCTTCCCCGGTTGGAGTGTGTAAAAGCAGACACAGAGCTTGCCCGCGCCGGTTGTAAATGGGTTGGCAACCGCACTTTTTTGATACTCAAAAGAGCGTTTGTGTGCCTTTGCGGGTTCAAAAAACTCGTTAAGATTTGCGGTCGCAAACTCGGCACTTTTCACATTAGATATGATTAATTCTTGCATTTTTCCACCTCAAAAATTTTCTTTAAGTATATTCTACCATAGATTTTTCGATTTGTCAAGTAAAAATTTCGCCATTCGCACAAAAAATTCCTGTGCGTATGATTGAACACGTCTGCAATTCCGCACCCGTAAAGGCTTCAAACCCGCTTAAAACCTGCAACGGATTGAGGTTCACGCCGCTCCCCGCAGGCAAGCGCAGAATAATTTTATTTTTTTCAAGTTCCTCTAATTCAATCAATGGTTTTATGTCAAGTTGCGCTTGTCCTTTTTTGGTCTTTTTGGTTATAATTATCTCATCTTGCTCTAAATATTCATTAAATTTTTCACTGTCACTTAATAAGATTTCGTAACGCGCTTTTTGTATTTCAACGGGCTTGTGAATCGGCTCTGCGGCTTTAATTACCTGCAAGTCTTGACTTAACGATGCTCCGAGTTTTGTGCATATTTCTTGCGGCGAAATGTCTGCAATTAACTTGACATCAAACGACTCAGAGACGCTCTCAATTCCGAGCGAAAGTGGCAGTGCAAATGTCAAGTAGATGTGCGGATTGAAGCCCTCAGTCTCCCACACAGGGAGCTTTGCGCGCTTCAACGCGCGTTGCATTGTGCGTTGCAAATCGAGGTGGGAGATGTACTTTGCGCGGTCTTTTTTCATGAAAAATATACGCATATTTTTACTCAAGACGAGCACCTCCCAAGCACCGCGAAACGCCGCAACCGGCGCACTTTTCGCGGCATGACGGCGTCGTAATTCCGGCGTGCGCTTTTCTGTTTTCTTCAATTAAAAAGTCCCTGTCAACTAAAAAATCGAGCATTCCCCAAGGCGGGATTTCGGCGTAATCTCGCCTGCGATTTGCATAAAATGACATGTCAAGTTGACAATCCGCAAAGGCCTTTTCCCAGTTAGAAAAGTTGAAATATTCTTCCCAACCATCAAGGTAAGAACCGTTTTTATAAGCGTTCAAAATTACCTGTCCGAGCCGCCTGTCGCCCCGCGCTAAAGCCGCTTCTAAAAGCGATTCGTCATAACTTGACCAACTGATACTTACCTTTTTATTTTTGAGCTCGGAAAGCAGTAATTTCCTGCGCCGAATGACTTCATTTTTGTCAAGTTGCGGCTCAAATTGAAAAGGCGTAAATGGTTTTGGAATGAAAGTTGACAAGCTCACGGAAATTGAAATTTGCTTGCCTTTTTGGCGATTTGGCGTGTTATAGTAGAGTTCGATAATTTTGTCAACTAATTGTTTTATACCTAAAATATCTTCATCAGTTTCACCGGGAAGCCCAAGCATAAAATACAACTTGACACTTGTATAACCCCCTTCAAATGCGACTTTGCAGCCTTTCATAATCTCATCTTCTGTAATATTTTTGTTGATAATATCACGCAACTTTGCAGTGCCCGCTTCCGGCGCGAAAGTCAGTCCGCTTTTACGGACACTCTTAATTTTTTGCAAAATATCATCACTGAAACTGTCAATTCTCATAGAAGGAAGCGACAAATTTATGTTTTTAGGGTTACAATAATTTGTCAATTTCGTCAGAAGTAATTCAATTTCGCTATAGTCGCCCGTACTTAGCGACGATAGCGAAACCTCGTCGTATCCTGTGTTTTCACAGAGCGCGACTGCGTTTTCCAAATTCTTCTCAGCACTTTTTTCGCGGAACGGGCGATAAATAAATCCCGCTTGACAAAACCTGCACCCGCGAATACAACCCCGTAGTATTTCAATAACAGCACGGTCATGCACAATATCGCAAAAAGGTACAACAAATTCATCAGGAAAAAGCACATCATTGATGTTGTTAATTAGACACTTTTTTACAGTTTCGGGGGCGTTTTTAAGTGCAATAATTTTGTCAATTTCACCGCTTTTTTTGTATGTAATATTATACAAAGACGGCACGTATACACCCTTTATTTGTGCGGCTTTTTCGAGAAATACCGACTTAATAAAACCTTCACTTTTGCACGCTTTATAAAGCTGCAAAATTTCAAGTATAACTTCCTCACCTTCACCTATTACAAACATATCAAAAAAATCAGCAATCGGCTCCGGATTACAAGCGCAAGGCCCACCACCAATTACAATCGGGTCGGTGTCATTTCTATCACTTGCCAACAACTCTAAACCCGCCAAATCCAGCATGGCGAGTAGGTTTGTATAGGTTAGTTCGTATTGCAAAGTAAATCCGATAAAATCAAAGTTGCGAATCGCTTCCAAACTTTCTAAACCATAAAGCAATATCTCATTTTTACGCATCGCATCCGCCATATCGGGCAACGGCATAAAAACTCGTTCGCAACAAAAATTATCATCACTATTTATAATATTGTAAAGAATTTTCATGCCTAAATGCGACATGCCAATTTCGTAGGTATCAGGGAAGCAAAACGCAAAGCGCAAAGCCCCGTTTTTCTTGATAACAGAGCCATATTCCCCACCTATATAGCGAGCGGGTTTTTGTACATTTTTCAAAATATTTTCTAACTTTTCTTTGTACACTTGCTTTAAAATTCCTTTGCAAATTAATGGTTAGTTTTAACAACAATATCAGTGAAAATTATATAAATTACGACCAATAAAACCGAGATATTTACATTAAAAAATGTTATAATATAAATTGAAAGAATAATAACAAAAAAGACAGTGATTTTATCTTTAATTTTTATAATGAAATTCGCTACTTTCATCGGCACAAATACAACTAAAACTTTCTCGAAAATACGCCCACCATCGAAATATTTCAGCGGAAGTAAATTAAACACGCCTATTATTAAATTTAGAACAGCAAATATTTTTAGTGTATAGTTTCCTTGAAAAAGGTAGTATAAAACAGCAAAAACAATCAAATTTAACAAGCTTCCGGACATCAAAATTATTAACGGCGTTTCGGCATTTTTTTCATATCCCATTTTGATTCCGCCGCCATAAAATGTCAGCGAAAAAAGGCTCTTTTTTTTAATAGCCAATGCAAAAACATGCCCAATTTCATGAATTATACAAGCCGCAATACTCAAAAATCCTATTCCGGTATCATCAAAGTAAAAAAATAATGCAATTGCTGTAAAAAATGTGAAGTCTATTATTAGTTTTTTATTCGAGTAAAAATGAAGTACAATCATAATAAAAGCTGATTCAGAGCGAGTTTTTCTGTTATCCAAGAATTAAATACCGCGTATATTTCCGGTGTAATAATCTTCATAAAAATTAATGCAAAAACTATTAACATTGATGTGACAATTCGATATAAAATAATGCTTTTTTCTGCCTTTTTAGACGGATTTTTTGAGTCAATTTTGTCATTTTGGGGAAATATTGGAGGTATTTCCTGTATAATATTTGCAACTGAATTTCCATTAATTTTTTCCATAATTCTCTCCTTAAATTTATATTAAACGCTCGTCCATAAATTATATGAGAGAAATCTGAAAATCATAACATATCATTTTCACTATTGTGAAATTGTTTCAAATTTCCTGCTTTTTTTGCCCTTTCGTTCAAAACTTCCTCGACTTCTTCCCACGATAAACCCGCTTCTGCACACAAAACAACGATGTGAAAAATCAAGTCGGCGATTTCGTTTTTCAATTCCAATGTGTCTTGATTTTTCGCGGCAATTATCATTTCTGCGGACTCTTCACCGCATTTTTTGAGAATTTTGTCAAGTCCTTTTTCAAACAAATAACCCGTGTAAGAATTAGGCGCAGGGCTATTTCTGCGCTCGCAAACCAACTCGTAAAGATTACTTAAAACGCTCATTTTAATTTACCCTCCTAACTTTCTAAAAAAACAAGTTTTGTTGCCCGTATGGCACGCAACCCCGCGCTGTTCAACTTTAATCAGCAAGGTGTCACTATCGCAATCGACAAAAATTTCTTTAACTTTTTGTGTGTTGCCGGAAGTCGCGCCTTTATTCCAAAGTTCACTTCTCGAGCGGCTCCAAAACCACGTATAACCGCTCTCCATGGTCTTTTGCAAGCTTTGCAAATTCATATAAGCAAGCATCAAAACTTCACTTGTTTCCGCACATTGTACAATTGCCGGTATCAATTCTGACTTCTCAAAAAGTTCACTTATGTTCATTTTTCCCTCCTAAAAATTAAAATGTATCTGGTCAACCACACACAAATCTTTGAATCCAATTTTGCGATAAATCCCGCAAGAAATAGGGTTTGCGGCATCTGCAAAAAGGAAGCAAAACTTATTTCCGCGCTCCAACAAATTTTGCGACAATTCCGCAACAACCGAGGTCGCATAACCATTTCCGCGGTAATGCGGCGGCGTATAAACGAAACCAATTCCTGCGCCATTTTCGGTGTTGCGATGATTAACACAGCAAGCAACCGGATGCTGATTTTCCCAGATATAATGCGTGTTTTTGCCGATTCTTTGATTAATTTTGTGAAATCTTTTTTGTAAAGTACTCAAATTTAGTTTACAATCTTCTTCAAAAGCACGCTCCCAATAAGGCATATAAAACAAGTCATTTTCATTCAATTCTCGACAAAAACCGGGGGATTTTTTCACATCAAAAACCTCATCTAATTGCATAATATTCATCGACACATGCAGATGAAAGTTGTCGTTTTCTGCATAATTTTGCGAAAATCTGTGCGCTAAATTCTGCTGGGCCAAAACTCCCGGAACTTTAATTTTTAATGATTTTAACTCATCAGATAACAACTTCACAGCAGTGTCATTAGGTATGTTTTTCGTCTCAAAAAGCACGATATTATACGGCGGCGTACATGCCGCGGTTAGCATAACAGAGCCATTTTCGTCCTGTATAGTTGCTAAAATCCAACTCGAGGAATCACTATTATTTTCGTTCTTAATAAAACTTATCGGCAGGTTATTTTGCACCTCGTTTTCGAGCAGAATTTCAAGCGTATCCGAAGCAAAATGCTTCAAATCGTTGTAAAGTGTAAACTTCATTTTATACCTCTACTCCACCGTGATGTTATTTTTTCTCAAATGTTCCTTTACTTGACAAACTGTAAGTTCGCCAAAGTGAAAAACAGAAGCCGCTAAAGCCGCAGTAGCACCGGTTTTGGTGAACACTTCAGAAAAATGTTCAAGCCTTCCGCAACCTCCACTCGCAATCACCGGAATCTTCACAACTTGACAAACTGCGTTCAGCATTTTGAGGTCATAACCCTGTTTAACACCGTCCGCATCAATAGAATTTAGACAAATTTCACCCGCGCCCAAATCCTCAATTTGCTTGGCCCAGCCAAATAGATCCCAACCCGTTTCGAGCGTCCCGCCGTTTGCGGTAACTGTAAAATTTCCGGATTTCGTTCGCTTTGCATCAATCCCGACAACTACTTTTTCACTACCGAATTTCTCAGCAACTTGACAAATCAACTGCGGTTTTTTTACAGCGTATGAATTCACAGAAACCTTGTCTGCGCCTGCATTTAACACACTTTCAAAATCCTTAATTGAACCAATTCCGCCGGCAACACAAAAAGGTACATTTATATTTTCCGACACCTTTTTTACAAGCTCAAGCATAACAGTTCTATTTTCATTTGAAGCAGAAATATCATACATCACGAGCTCATCAGCACCTTGCAAAACATAACTTTTGGCGAGTTCAACAGGGTCCCCGACGTCTTTAATATCTTGAAACTTTACACCTTTTACCACTTTTCCGTCCCGAATATCAAGACAAGGAATTATTTTTTTAATGTTATTATTTATCATTTTGCCACCTCAACAGCCTCTCTTAAATCTAATGTTCCGCTATAAATTGACTTGCCACAAATCGCGCCGTAGACGTCATTTTCATGGAGTTTTTTTATATCATCAATCGTTTTTATCCCCCCACTTGCAATAACTTTTGCGCCATAAACGTTAACTTTTTTTTGTAATAAATATGTCATCTCAAAATTCGGTCCCGTTAACATTCCGTCTTTTGCAATATCGGTGAAAACGTAGTATTTAACGCCATTTTCGCACATCTGCAAAGCCAAATCAATGTAATTAATTCCACTGTTTTCAAGCCAACCTTCAGTAGCAACTATACCATTTCGCGCATCAATTCCGACCGCGATTTTGTCGCCAAATATTCTCACCGCATCCTTTACAATTTCGGGATTTTTCACAGCCGCAGAGCCGATTATTACACGCGAAATGTTATTTTCAAAGCACTGTTTAATATCGTCAAGTGTACGAATTCCACCCCCCGTTTGGACTTTCAACTTCGTATTTTTAGCAACATCAAAAATTATATCTTGATTCTTCCTTTTTGCATCTTTCGCGCCGTCTAAATCAATCATGTGAATCCACTCTACACCGCTGTTTGCGAATGTTTCCGCAGTTTCCAAATAGTCATCGGAAACTCTATGTGCGGTGTCATAATCGCCTTGAAAAAGCCGCACACATTCACCGTTTTTCAAATCAATTGCAGGAAATATTTTCATTATAAAACACCTTTCGTAGTAGCAATTTTTCCGTCTTTTTTCGGCACTACAGCTTGCTTTAAAGCATACGCCAACGCCTTAAACATTGCTTCATTTTTGTGATGGTCATTTTCACCGTAAAGGGCAGAAATGTGTAAAGTTATACCTGCATTAAACGCAAAAGCCTGCATAAATTCTTTGGTTAAACAGTTGTCAAAATCGCCGGTTTTTTCAAGTTCAAACTTAGCATTATAAACTAAAAATGGCCGATTACAAATGTCAAGGCTACAGACCCCAATCGCGTCATCCATGGGAATTGAAGCGTGACCGAAACGTGTAATTTTTGTGTCACTAAGTGCGTTTTTCAATGCAGTTCCAAGCACAATTCCCACGTCCTCAACCGTGTGATGTGCGTCAACTTCCAAATCGCCAACACATTTTACAGCAAGATTAACCCCGCAATGTACAGCAAAAGCAGTTAACATATGGTCGAAAAAACCAATGCCTGTGCTGATTTCCGCGATTCCATCTCCATCAATTTCAAGCGAAACAAATATTTCAGTTTCGTTCGTTTTTCTTTTAATTTCCGCTTTTCTCATACATTTCTCCTTTGAATTTTTCCAATTCACTGATTAACTTTTTATTCTCATCATCAGTCCCTGTACATATGCGTAAATACTCGCCAAAACAGCGCACAGCGATGCTTTTTTCCAACAGAAATTGATATATTTTTTCTGCATTTTTTGTCTTTATAAAAACAAAATTAGTAGAAGTATCAAATATTTTTTCAAACATTTTCAAGTTGGTTAAATCAGCATAAAGCCGCGCTGTAGCCGCCTTTATCTTCGCAATCGAATTGTGATAATTCTCACTATCAGAAAGAATAATTTTTCCAATTTCCTGTGTAATTACATTAACATTAAACGGTGATTTTACAGTTTTCAACACATCAATAATTGTCAAGTTCGCAACCGCAAAACCAAGGCGAATCCCCGCAAGCGCAACCGATTTTGAGCAAGTGCGTAACACTATCAAGTTGCTATAATTTTCCACATCACTCAGTAAACTTTCACGCTCGTCCCAAAAATCAATATAGGCCTCATCAACGACCACAAGCGCGTTTACGCCCTCTATAAGTCTTCTCAAATCAGCTTTTTTCACAGCAAGCGAAGTGGGATTGCAAGGGTTTGAAAAAATTACACACTTGACATCATTTTCATTAATAAACTTTACAATTTCATCAACATTAAGTGTCATATCTTCGCCTTTTTCAAGCTCAATAATGTCAAGTTCGTACAATTTTGAATAGAAACTATACATCGTAAAATCCGGCTTAAAACACAGCAATTTATCGCCTTTTTGCAGCAACGCCGCAACAATAACACCAATCAATTCATCAGAGCCGTTCCCGGCAACCACAAGCTCCGGTTTGACATTAAAAAGTCTCGCAAACGCCCTAACAGTGCCGGTTGCAAAGGGGTCAGGGTATCTGTTCAAAGTGACGTTTTTCACAGCTTCTACTATTATTTTTTTGTCAACTTGAATGAAACTTTCATTTACATCAAGACGAATTTTATACTCGCCGACTAAAGGCTCATAAGGCGCAAAACATGACAACTTGTCGGGCAATTTATACATCGTTTTCACCCCATTCTAACCCTGATTGAATTTGCGTGAGCGGTTAATCCTTCGCGTTCAGCGACTAAAATTATATCACTTGCGGCCGACTTTAAAGCCTCGTTTGTGTAAAAAATACTGCTCGACTTTTTCACAAAATCATCAACCGACAAAGGCGAGAAAAACCTCGCAGTGCCATTCGTAGGCAAGACATGGTTAGTCCCCGCAAAGTAGTCCCCGAGCGGCTCCGGCGAATACTCGCCGACAAAAACCGAGCCCGCATTTCTAATTTTTTCTTCTACTTCAAAAGGATTTTCAGTGAGAATTTCAAGGTGTTCGGGAGCAATTAAATTTGCAATTTCGATTGCTTTTTCCAACTCGTCTTGAATTATAATCGCACCATAATTTTTCAGCGATTCTGCCGCCATTTCACCGCGCGAAAGTGCCTTTAACTGCTTGTCAAGTTCCGCAATTGTCAAGTTCGCTATTTCCTCGCTCGTGGTAATTAAAACCGCGCTCGCAAGCTTGTCATGTTCAGCCTGAGAAAGCATGTCAGCCGCGATGTAGCGCGGGTTTGCGGAGTCATCAGCGATGATTAAAATCTCGCTCGGCCCCGCAATCATATCAATGTCAATTTCGCCGAACAGTAACTTTTTCGCCGCCGCAACATAAGCATTTCCGGGCCCGACAATTTTAGAAACTTTCGGAATTTGTAAAGTTCCGTAAGCCATCGCCGCAATCGCTTGCGCGCCGCCGCACAGAAAAACCCTGTCTACACCGCACAATTTCGCCGCCACAAGTGTATCCGGATTCGGCGAACCGTCACTGCGCGGCGGTGTCGCCATAATTATTTCGCCCACGCCCGCAATTTTCGCAGGAACCGCGCACATTAAAACCGACGAAAACAACGGCGCAGTGCCGCCCGGAATGTAGATTCCGACCTTGTCAAGTGGAATCACACGTTGCTTCAAAATTACATCATTTTCTTGTCTAATTTCATACCCCGCGCGCACCTGTTTCTCGTGATAAGTTTCTATATTAACTTTACAGCGTTTCAGCGCGTTTACAAAGTCTTCATCAGCCTCGTAAAACGCCTTGTCTACAGCGTTTTTCGGGACTTCATAGTATTCTAAATTCTCGCAATCGAATCTTTTTGTCAACTCATTTACAGCCTCATCGCCGCGAAGTTTCACGTCATTAATTATGTCAAGTGCGACTTTTTCCGCACCGCAATTTTCGCCACCGCGCAGTGAAATATTCTGCACGAATTCGGCAATTTCAGTAGAATTTTTCAGTATTTTAATCATGTCAAGTTCCTCTCAATTCCGCTAATAATTTTGTCAATTTCCGCCTTTTTCATCTTCATGCTAACGGTATTAATTATTAATCTCGCGGAAATATCCGCAAGTTTCTCAATCTCCTCTAAGCCGTTCTCCCGCAGGGTTGAGCCGGTCTCAATCAAGTCCACAATCCCGTCCGCCAACCCCAACAAAGGCGCAAGTTCGACCGACCCTTCAATCTTCACAATGTCAACATCCATGTCCTTACTTTCAAAAAATTCGCGAGTGACATTTGTATACTTTGACGCGACAGTTTTCACGCCGCAACCGCTGTAAAAATCCGCGCCTTTTTTGACAGCCAGCCCAAAACGACACCTCCCGAAGCCGAGGTCGAGTACCTCAAAATACTTCCCGCCGTACTCCAAAATCGTATCTTTTCCAACCAGCCCAACGTCGCAAACGCCGTGTTCAACGTATGTCAGCACGTCTGTGGGCTTCGCGATTACGACCTCGATATTCTGCTCCGGAATGTCAAAGATTAACTTTCTGCCCTTGTCAAGAAACGCAGAAATATCCCACTCCATTTTGCCGAAAAGTTTCACTGCATCTTTCTCAAGCCGCCCCTTTGTAAGTGCGATTCTGATTGCGTTTTTAGCGTTATCACTCATAATTTTTCACCAAATTTTTCATCATTGTCCACCCTCACAAACGAGGGATGAAATGTATCGTTTTCCCCGATTTTGTAGATTCGTTTTCAAACTCAATTCACTAATATTAACCGCAAAACCTGCCGCCAAAGTGTTACCAACTTTATACTTTCCGCCGGTCAAAACCGGCTCGCCAAAGCCCTCGGAATAGCCGTTAAAAATTATTCCCGTGTAATAACCAAGCTCGTTCGTAAGCCCCAAATCGACAGTAATTTTATCCCCCTTGACATACTCACAAAGCTCGGTGTAGACCCGCTTTAGAGCCATCAAGCGATTTTTCATAGTCTCGGTTTTGAATAATTTCTCGGCCTTTTCAAAGACCTCAAAACCGCCGAAAAGTTTTGGCAACTCGACAAAAATCGCAGGTATATCTAAAGCCGACAAGCCCGAATAATTTTTAGTTTCGACCAACCGCCGAATCAACTCGGCCTTTTCCGGGTCGATTTTATACTCCTTCGCCAATCGGCTGAAAATCCTGCAATTGCCCAATTCAAAGCGATAATTCCCGCCAATCGTCTTGAAAACCTCGACCGCAAGCTTCAAAATCCCCGCGCTGCTCCCGCCAATCAGCTCAATTCCGCACTGCGCGATTTCGTCGTCCACGCCCGCCTCTTTCGGGTTCGCGCGGTAAATCACCTGGTTGTAACAAAGCCGCAACGGGCGCGGTTCGTCGCGCAATCGGGTCTCCGCGAGCCGAATAATCGGCAGCGTCGAGTCCGGCCGCAAAACCATCAGACGCCCTTTCGCGTCGGGCAATTTGTACATCTGCTCTTGTGTGAAATAATTGTCAAACACGTCGTAAAACTCCAAAAGCGGCGTAACCACCTCGGAAAATCCCTTACTTTTGAACAAACTCATCAAGTCGGTCTCGATTTTCCGCCGCGCCAAGCACTCATCAAAAAGCAGGTCACGAGTGCCTTCAGGGGTTATCAAATTATTTTTCTTCATATTTTCAATACCATGCCGCCCGCGCCACCACAGAATTTCTGTAGCTAAAGCTACCGAAAATTGCGGCATGGGGCATGCCTCCCTTAATAATTTTCAAGCCTCGTCATTGCCACCGATATTTTTACACTATCATGCTACTATAGTATCATGATAACATATTAGCACGGTAAAGTCAATTGATGAATCCCACAAACATTTTCAACATATCAAGAGTACATTTAGCTACAAATGAGCAGAGTGGCAAGGGCGCAGAAACTGTAGAGGGCAACAGGGGGGTGTGGGGGTCTATGTCTGCGCCACCGTAAAGGTCTGCACGCCCGCGTTCTACGCTTGATAAAGCTTAACTTTCTCGAGCCGAACCGTTATCACGTAGCACAAACCCTATGCGAGCGCAGACTTTTTAAGTAGATTAAACCTATTAAGTCGTGAACTTGTAAACTCGCAATCGAGAAAGTGGAGTCTGAACAGCCTGTGTGGCGGGCTGGCAGACCTTTACGGTGGCGCAGACATAGACCCCCACACCCCCCTGTTGCCCTGTAGCAATTCCGCTTGAAATTGCACCGCAATCCGAGCACAAAACCGCATAAATCAAAGCTTTTGCGCTCGTATATCGGGCAATTTCTAACCGGAATTGCTACTAAAAATCAAACAAAGACATCTGCGCCGACTGCGGCAACCCCTCAAACACATCCATCTCCGCCAACCGCTCCATAACCGTATTATTCAAGCCCGACTTCAACTTAATATCATCCACACTGATAAAATCTCCCGACCTCACGACCTCGCAGAGCCGCGCCGCCGCATTCTCCCCGCACCCCGCAATCGCCAAAAACGGCAGCCGCAAATTCCCGCCCTCAATGACATACCGCGCCGCCTCGGACTTGTCATACCGCGCCGGCAGGAAATTAATCCCCCTGCACTGCATTTCGTAGACCAAATACAAAGCTTCCTGAACGTCTTTTTCCTTTTTGGACGCATCGGGGCTTTGCGAAATCGCGTGAATCCGCGCCCGCACCGCCTCCTTGCCGCCGAGTACACAATCAGTCTCAAAATTCTCGGTATGCTTTGTCAAGACCGCCGCATAAAACGCAACCGGGTGATAAACCTTGAACCAGCCGAGCTTTACCGCCCCCGTGACATAAGCGGCCGCGTGGGCCTTCGGGAACATGTACTTAATTTTTTTGCAACTTTCGATGTACCACGGCTCGACCTTGCAATCCTCGAACGCCTTATAAATCGCGTCGTCAAACAAAGCCCACGCATTGCCTTTGCGCGTAATTTCGGTAATTTTGAACGCCATCGAAGAATCCATACCCTTGTGCATTAAATGCACCATAATATTATCGCGAGTGCCGATTACAGTCGAAATATCGCAAGTGCCGTCCTTGATTAACTCCTGCGCGTTGCCAATCCAAACGTCGGTTCCGTGCGACAATCCCGAAATCTGCAACAAGTCCGAAAACTTAGACGGGCAGGCATCTTTGAGCATGCCGATTACAAAACTCGTCCCAAATTCGGGCAATCCATAAGTGCCGAGCGGGATTAAATTTTTGTCGTAATCGGGGGATAATTCCAGCGCGTCGGTCGAGGTGAACAAGCTCATCACACGCTCGTCCGAAGTAGGCACAGCCGCGATTTTCACCCCCGTCATATCCTCAAGATACTTGTACAAAGTCGGCACATCATGCCCCAATTCGTCAAGTTTCAAAATCGTATCATGTAGCGAATGGAAATCAAAGTGGGTAGTAATTATATCCTTGCCGCCTTCTTCCGCAGGGTGCTGAACCGGCGTAAAATCGTAGACATCATACTCACGCGGCACAACCACCATGCCCCCCGGATGCTGGCCGGTAGTGCGTTTCACCCCCGTGCAACCCTTGACAAGGCGGTTAATTTCAGCCTTGTTCACGCTTAAATTCCGCTCCTCCAAGAACTTTTTCACACACCCGAACGCCGTCTTATCCTTAATCGACGAAATCGTACCCGCCTTAAAGACGTATTCTTTCCCGAACATCTCCTCGGTATGGCGATGGGCCTGCGCCTGATACTCGCCGCTGAAATTCAAGTCAATATCGGGGGCCTTATCGCCGTCAAACCCCATGAAAGTCTCGAAAGGTATATCATGCCCGTCACGTTCCATGGCAACTTGACTTTGCTGATTTTTGCATACAGGGCAATTTTTCGGCGGCAAATCAAATCCCGACTGCACGTCCTTGACAAACTCCGAGTGCTTACACAACGGACACCGATAATGCGGCGGCAACGGGTTCACCTCCGAAATCCCAAGCACAGTCGCCGCAAAAGACGAGCCTACCGAACCCCGCGAACCCACCAAATACCCCGACTCCTCCGAGCGTTTAACCAACTTTCGCGCAATCATGTAAAGCCCCGCGAATCCATTGTTCACGATTGCAGTCAACTCTTTTTCAAGTTGCTTCTCAACAATTTCGGGCAATTTTTCACCATACAACTCCCGCGCCCGCTCATAAGCAAACCTGCGAATTTCCTCCTCCGCACCCTCGACTTTCGGGGTGTAAGTCCCCTTAGGAATCGGCCGGACTTGTTCAACTTCATCGGCAATTTTATTGGTGTTAGCAACGACGACTTCAAACGCAACATCGTCCCCCAAATACCCAAATTCTTCCAACATCTCATCAGTCGTCCGAAAGTACAACGGCGGCTGATTCACCGCGTCCTTGTACTTCTGGCTAACCTGCAAAATCTCCCTAAAAATACTATCCCCCGCGTCCTTGTAATGGACATCGCAAGTCGCGACTACAGGCTTGTTTAACTTCTTTCCAAGCTCGACAATTTTACGGTTGAAAATTTGCAGTTTCAGCTCCGAATCCACTCGACCTTCCCGAACCAAAAACGCATTGTTGGACGTCGGCTGTATCTCAAAATAATCGTAAATTTCCGCAATTTCAACAAGCTTTTCCTCGGGCAATCCGTCCAAAACCGCCTGAAATAATTCGCCGCCCTCGCACCCGCTCCCGATAATTAACCCCTCGCGATTTTCCTGCAAAACAGACAGCGGAACCCGCGGCCGCTTGTAGTAATAATTCAAGTTGGAGAGCGATATTAGCCTGTAAAGATTCTTCAGCCCCGCCTTGTTTTTGACAAGGATAATCATGTGATAGGAGTGTTCTTTTTTAATGTCCACCTCGCCGAAAACCGAGTTCAATTCGCCAAGCAATTTCAGACTTTTCCCCCGCGCCGCATCTTCTATTAACTTCTTGAAAATTATTGCTAAAACTTTAGAATCGTCAAGGGCGCGGTGATGATTAAATTCGCCCGCCTTGTAATACTTCGCCATAGCGTCAAGCGAGTGGCTTTTCACCCCCGGAACAGCGGCACGACAGAGCTTGACGGTGTCAATCGTGTTAAAATTATAGACAATATTGCACCTTTTGCATGTCTCCCTAAGAAAGCCGCCGTCAAAACTCGCGTTGTGTGCAATCAGCGGAGAATCACCGCAAAACTCGATAAATTTCGCAAGGACTTCCGACTCGGTAGGCGCGTCCTTAACCATATCGTCCGAAATGCCATTAATCGCGGTAATATGCTCGGGGATTGGCTTTGCGGGGTTGACGAAACTCGAAAACTCGCCGATAATTTCCAAATTGCGAAGCTTGACCGCGCCTATTTCTATTATACGCTCGTTCACCGGAGAAAGACCGGTCGTCTCGACATCAAAAATAATCAGCTCGCCCGAAACGGGGTAATTCAACAGCTCGTCGCCCTCTATCAACGCCTTTCCGTCCCGCACAAAATACGCCTCCACGCCGTAGATAACTTTAAAATCGGCGGCAGGATTTTTCTTGGTGATTTTTTCAAGGGCATACATCGCCTCGGGAAACGCCTGCGCGTTGCCGTGGTCGGTAATCGCGATTGCTCTGTGCCCCCACTTATACGCCTGATTAATCAGCTCGGTGACAGGCGTAATGCCGTCCATGTCCGACATATTCGTATGCAAATGCAACTCACAGCGTTTGACTGCGGCATTGTCAAGTTTCTCATGAATCTGCAACAGCGCAATCGCCTTTGGCTCGACTACAATTTCGTCAACAAACTTGTCAAATTTCAAGTCGCCTTGTACCAAAATCGCACCCGCATTTTTAATCTGCTTAAAGCCGTCGGCATTTTTCGCCGAGGTGAAAATCTTCATGGTCTGCGACGAAGTCCCGTCCGAAAACCCCACGGAAATACTCGCGTTTTTCCCCTGACTCACCGACTTATTTTCAAAGCTGAAAACCTCGCCCCAAAGCACAATATTTTCAGTCTCACCACTCAGACTAATCATCTCTACAGGCGGGTTTTGAATACTTTCGCCAAAAATCAACTGCGCCGCTTCCGAGAATTTCTCGTGCTTAAAAGGCAGTGTAATTTCTTTTGAATCTTGTAAAGTTTTCGGGGTTTTTCTGCCGCCGTTGTAGCGTTTTTCGCCGTTATTTTCACTGTAATTCTTCACAGTTTCAATCGGCTTGGTCGAAACAAACACGGGAATTTTTTCTTCCTGCGAATCGGAAATGCTATGCTCAAAACTCACGGGGTTTGCAAAATCCACTTTAATAGTAACCCCGAAAAACCCGCGTACTAACTTAATAATCTCGTTGTCAACTTTCTCACTCATGAGAATTTCCCTGCCGCCGCCCCCCAAAGTAATCTCGAAAACTTCGCCGTCGTCATTGACCTCAACGCCGTCAAGGACGGCTTTTGCGGCGTTCGTGTAGGTGGGAAATGGCTTGATAATCCCGATGATTTCGTGTATGTATTCGCCGCTGAATAATTCCCCGGGATACTTAGGGTAAATCCGCGTCTCGCGAACCCCCAATTCGGTTTTAATTATATCGGCAGTTTTATTTATACTCTCGGCCGAAATCAACTCGTCCGAAAGAATTTGCAGTATGAACAGGCCGCTCCCGCTCTCATGCACAGCGGAAATGACATGCTTGTCCGCTAATTCCGCAGGCAAATTCACACCCTCAAACAACACAGATAATCTTTCACTCATATAATTCTTTTACCCCCTTTATCAATTCCTCAACCAACCGATTTTCGGCGAACTTCCCGACAATCTCGCCCTTCTTGAACAGCACGCCCGCGTCCGCGCCGCCCGCGATTCCGATGTCGGCCTCGCGCGCCTCGCCCGGCCCGTTGACCGCGCACCCCATCACGGCAATTTTGATGGGTTTATTAATTTTTGCACACAGTTTTTCAACCTCGCTTGCAATTTTCTGCACATCAATTTTGCATCTGCCACAAGTCGGACAGCTTATAATTTCGGGCGAGTTTCCGCGCCCCACAGCCGTCAGCAAATCTTTCGCAGTCCTCACTTCTTCAAGCGGCTCATCAGTCAGCGAAACCCTGATTGTATCGCCGATTCCGTCGCAAAGCAAGCCGCCGATGCCGACTGCCGACTTAATAATCCCCACTCGTTTAGTCCCCGCCTCGGTGACACCTAAATGCAGTGGGTAATCGCAGTTTTTATGTAGCAATCGACACGCCGCAATCGTCAGCTTAACGCTCGACGATTTTACAGACAACACAATATCGCCGAACCCGATTTCCTCCAACAATTTTGCACTCGCCAGCGCACTCTCCGCCATTGCTACATCCGACACGCCATACTTTTGCAGTATCTCCCGCTCCAATGACCCCGCGTTAATGCCGATTCTAATGGGAATACCGCGCTTTTGGCACTCGAGTGCAACCGCCCTGCGCTTGTCCGGTTCCAAGTTGCCCGGGTTCAAGCGAATCTTGTCCGCGCCCGCACTTATGGCTTCAAGCGCGATTTTGTAATCAAAGTGAATGTCCGCGACCACAGGCATTGCAAGCTTCTGTTTCAGCGCGTAAATCAGCGCGGCATCGGCCTTTTCGGGGACAGCCGCCCGTATAATATTGCACCCCGCCGCCTCAAGCTCCAACGCTTGAATGACATTGCCGTCAATGTCATGCGCGGGTTTTTTCAGCATGGTTTGAATGTAGATATTGCCATTTCCAAGTACAATATCGCCGACTTTTACTGCCTTTTTCATTGAAACAATCCTCGTATATCAAACACAGTTATCACCAACATAAACAGCATCAACGCCGCAAACCCGACAAAGTGAATCATGCCCTCGACCTCGGCCTTGACGGGCTTTCTACGCACCGCCTCGACGCCCAAAAACAAGAACCGCGCCCCGTCCAACGCAGGGACAGGCAGCAGGTTGAAAATCCCCACATTGATAGTAATCAACGCCGCCATGAACAGGCACATACGCAAGCCTTCCTTAATCCCGGTCCAGAACCCGCCCGCCTCAACCCCGCGCTCAAAGCCGGTTTGCGAGACCTCGCCGATTGCATTAACCACGCCCACAGGCCCCGAAATTTCATTAAGCCCATAAGTCCCGCGAATCAAGTCAACCAGCGTAATTATAATCAACCGCGAAAGGCTCGCAGTCTCCTTGCCCGCCCTCACGATGACATTCACGAAAGTTTTATCCTCACGCGCATTGACAAAATCGAGGTAGATTTCCCTGCTCCCGTCGTCCATTACGACCGCATACAGCGGGACATTCTCAAGGTGCAATTTCTGCCCATTCCGTATCACCGTAAAATTATAAGCGGTTTTCACAAGATTAACGTCCGCGCCCCTGCTATCCTCCGCGACCATGTCGGGTGTATCCCAACTGCTCCCCGCCGCCAACCGCGGCTCTTTATGGAACAGCTGATAATTAATATCGGCCTGT
>Ga0099364_10001821_pt1 | contig 34572 bp, 27 predicted proteins | sample TergutTh196P3_FD_73070 | JGI IMG/M metagenome (GOLD analysis project Ga0099364, IMG submission 73070) | Microcerotermes parvus P3 segment gut microbial communities from Pointe-Noire, Republic of the Congo - Th196 P3 | ecosystem: Host-associated > Arthropoda: Insects > Digestive system > Gut ... | reverse complement strand
ATGGTCTTCGCAATCACCTTCAGGAATAACAATTATCATTCCCTGTCTTGCTCGTGTGAGTAGTACACGATAAGCATTGACGAGATATTTTTTTCGTTCTAGGTTGTGAATATGCTGCCAACGACTACCAACGAAAGAAAATGTTTGCCAACCATTGGGTGAATATCTCAAATCGCCGTCCCAAACGACACAACTCCAATCTAATTCTAATCCTTGAACTTGAAATTCTGTTGCAACATCTTCCAGAAAGAAAGAAGAACGAACATCATCTTTTCCGTCTAAAAACCAATTAACTGGATTAATTGTCGTTTTTACATCGATTGCAAAAGGCTTCAGACGTAAAGCTTGCGAGGACACAATCATTCCGTATCGTTCACTGCCTCGTGCTTTTTCTTTTAGCCAACGTTTTGCTTGTATGATGTCTCTGGTCAATACTATCGGATATTTTCCGGTTATCAGTGAAAGCGCATTTTGCGCTTTTTCAATATCGCGGTCTAATACGTTCTTCACAAACAGCGAAACATTTTCGGATCTGAATGAGCGCATCGAAACAGAAAGGTGCAAATCATCATCAAAACAAACTCGTTTTTTGGAATGTAGCATGTTAATTGCTTCTATGGCTGCATATTCTGTGTCTGTTAAGTTTGATGAAATATAGACCTGCCAATCGGGGAAAGTTTTATCCATCGCTTCAAGCCATTCCGAGATTCCTGCTTCGCCTGTATTTATTTCCTGTCCGCCACCCACCAAACATATAACAACAGCCCAATCTTTGTGTCTGTCCAAACAGGAAATCAAAAATTCCGGTTCTGAGTAATCAAAATTTGGAATACCTTTTCTTTGTTTCATGAACTTGACCGTCTGTTCTTTATTCCATGCTCTTTGTGCTTCATCAAAAATGGCAACATGGTCGTAGGGTGCTTCTTTATTTTTCAGATATTCATCTCTGTAATGGTGTATTATTTGAATAAATGCCTTTACTGCTTGTTTTGCAGCTTGTTTCGTGATTCTATTTCCTTTTTCTGCTTCTCTTAGCTTTTTGTCTCTTGCCAATGCCTCTTGCAGAATAGCCACTAATGGCGCATTCCCTGATAGGTATACACTTGCATTTCCATTTTCGTTATCAAGGTGTGAGGTAGCTACATTCAGTCCAACAAGTGTTTTTCCGGCACCTGGAACTCCAGTCACAAAACAAATAATTTTCCTTTGTTCGGATTTTGCTTTTTCGATTATTTCTGAAATTTTTGATGTTGTTACTGTCAAGTTTTTGGCACCCGCATCACTGCGTGTTATGTTCTCTACACTATGGGTATTGTATAGTGAAACAGCAGCTTCAATAATCGTTGGGGTTGGCATATAACCGCCATTTATATAATCAGTTATGTTTATTAGCGATGCTTCTGAAAAAAAGTCCAAAGCATTTTGAAAGACTTCTTTCAATTCATGGCTGCCTATTTTCACGGGTAAGGTAAGATTGTCATTATGAGATGTCTGGCATATTTGAAAAAACGATTCTTTTGCTTCTGTTGCTATCAAAACAGGCACTAATACAACATGATGGCTTGTCTTGTGAAAATTTTTCAAATCTAAGGCATAATCCCAAACCTGTTCTATGTGGTGATTGTGAAAATGGCTCTCTCCAACTTTGAACTCTATTACAAAAACTACATTGTTAATAACTATAAGCGTATCAACTCGTTTGCCCATTCGTGGGATTGAAAACTCAAAAAAGACTTCACCCTCAAATCCCTGTAAAGCATTTTTCAGTATGGATATTTGTTGTTCCCATGATTGATTTTGATAAAACGCAACATCATATTCAGTGGAGCGAGTAATTGAACCGATTATTTCATCGGTAGTTTTTTTCATAAATGTAGTTATCGTATCTCGGTAGTAATAATTCATGTTGTCAGCTTCTTCAATTCTTCTATAGTTCGTTTAATTTTATCAATCTCTTTCGAATACCATTCGTTTTTTCCATAAACCTTTGGCGTTACAATTTCATCGTTACAATTTCGGAAAAGTAATGAAATAATGGTTTTTATTTCATTCTTTGAAAATTGAGTCGGAAAATTTATGTTTTCCACAATCACAATTCCGTTCTCATCAGTTCCAACTGTTAAAGCACCAACTTCAACGATATTGGGTGTGTATTCAAGCATTGGTATGCTAATTGTTGAAATATATGATTTCAATCTTTCCTCTAATTCTGCTATTGTTTCTTTTATTATGTCCATTTTAAAATACTTCATTTAAGCTAAAAAATATGCTGCAAATGTACATGAAAAATTTGAATTATCATAAATACGGATAAAATTTAAAATTTTCTCAAAAAAAAATCAGGAGAGGGGATTTTTCCACGATCCGCTGATCTGAATTACTAACAGGTAACTGCAAGAAAGCAGTTCCTCGCGCGTACATTATATTATATTTTGTTTCATTGAATTTTGCAAAAGCGTCTTTGGACAGGAACGAAAGGATAGAATTTCGATATCTATCCCGTAAAAATCGGAATTATTCTTTCCATCCCAGGAAAATTCAGCAAAGAAGATAATGCGGTTGAATGAAGTAATCCCGTTATCCATATTTAAAAATCTTGTCCGGTTAAAAATCGTTTCCCTTTCTTTGTAATCAAATACTTTTGATTCGATGCGGTCGGTTTGTCAGGGTTGGTTTTAGTGATAAGTCCGGCGACTTCCAATGGCTTGATGTAACTATCGCGAAATTAATTTACCTTTATGATTGTATTCAAAAAATTCCATCAATTCTTCTATTGAAAGAGAAGCGCCAAGCATTAACAAAATAACAATCAGGTATTGCATTTTTTTATTTGGCAACTTAGTCGGTTTTTGTTTTGAATCTGGTCGGTTTCCTTCATCCAACTTATACCCTTTTTCGTTGGGACTTGTACCCTCTCTGAATTCATATTGTTGATAATCAGCATTTATTGAAATTTCTAACTTATGTCCTTTTTCATAAAGACCTGGAGCCAACTTAGTAATTTTTTTATCCAACTTAGTCACTTTTTCAATCCATATTGGCAACAGGCGCTCAAATTGTCCATCCCATGTCATCTTTTGCAGATCACCTTCTACCTCAATATTTTTCAACGATTCTGTCAAATTTGGCAACCATTTTTCGTTCAATTCTAACCAAGCGCTCCATTCTTTAGCAAAACCCGCCATTGTGGCAGCGAGCGTGAAACCTTCTTTATTTTGTTCAAAATCATTCAAATAGAGCATAGTCTCGCGAAGCATCTGCATGTTGGATACTGTAAGCCACGGGTGGTCATGCTGGATACTGCGAATATACTTTCTCGTTTTTCAAATCTTTGCAATATCGCAACGACCGTCTATTCCGCCAGCAATTCCGCGATAAACGTTTCAAATACCTTTACATAATTGCGGTAGTGGATGCCGGTTCCGGGGCCGGAGAAACCTGAATGGATTTGACGCACCTCTCCTTTTTTGTCTACGATGATGGTGGTGGGGAACGCTCGGAAATTGTCTAATTCGGGGAGTGCAGTCTGCACTTGGGACGTGCTGTGGGCGGTTATTAGTACGTTGTATGTTATGCCTGCCGTATTTGCTAATCTCATTGCCTCTTGTTTGGCCTCTTCAAAGGTGGTGTAGCGTTCAAAGGCGAGGCATACCATGTCAATTGCAGGGGCATACTTGTGGTACATCTCCATCAAAAAGCGACTTTCGTCTAAGCAATTGGGACACCACGATCCGCTGATCTGAACTATTACCACTTTGTTTTTAAAACGTTCATCTTTAAGGCTTACCGGCTCTCCTTGCAGGTTAGGAAAGGAGAAACCCAACGTCTTGTATCCTTTTTTCAGACCGGTAACGGAATAAGCGTCGGGAAGCTCCGCATCGGGGCTTTTAACACCTGCGCCCTCTTCAAGCGTGTTGCTGCCGGAGTACATCTTAATATGCTCCAATCGGTCGCCGTTAATGTCGGCTGTAAAGAGGCGCACAAAACTGCCGTCAAAAGAGGAGAGCATCAATTGATTATTTGGGCCGACAGTCCCTTCAAAAAATCGATAATCACCTGTAGGGGTTAGAAACGAGCCTGTCACTTTTTCGTCGTGTTCCTCAAACTCGCCAATGATCTCACGTGTTCCGCTTTGGGTATTCAGGGTGATGAGCCATCGTCCGACTGCCTGCGAGAGGTCGCCTTTTTTTACTTTAAAACGATCAGCTTCTCCGGGAATCATCGATACCGGCATCATGTATGAAGAGCGGATAAATTGGCCTTGTAGTGTTCCGTTTTTTAACAAAAGCGAAAATTTAGCGCTGAAAAGGGGCAGGTTGATAAACATCGAATCGCCGACCATGCGGATATCGGTCACCTTATAGCGGTCGCTTCCAGTAATGATATGGATAATCGTATCGGACGGCGACAATTGCAAGTCGAAAGTAAATGGGATTTCGACGGCATGTTCTGTTTGCAGTGTAGCCCTCCAGACACCAGGTGTGAGGATGTTCTGCTTTTCGCAGGAGAAAAAGAGCGCCCCTGCAATAAAGAGTGAAAAAATGTAGAATTTTTGCATTAGGTAAAATAATTATAAAATTAAGATGCAAAGGTACATGAAAATTTTCAATTTTCACACTGACACATAAATTTTCCTCAATAATTATAAGGGATATTAATGAAAATTTTCGAATCTAATGGGTTTGTCTTTGTTTTTCAACCCTTTCACTCTTTTCACCCTTTCGCCCTTTCGCCCTTTTCACCCTTTCAGTATATAGCCTTTTTTATTCAGGGAGACGATTGACAGTTTAGGGTCGTTTTGAATCGCGCGGCGTAGGTAGGTTATTTGCACATTCAAAGCCAGAGAATTTGGGTAAGAATCGGCTCCCCAGACGGATGAGAGTATGATTTCGCGGGGGACGGCTGTGTTTGCATTTTTTGCCAACATGCGCAGTATCTCAGCCTGACGGGATGTCAGGAGCGTCTTGTTGCTTCCCGAACGGAGTTCGTTGTTGCTGTAGTTGAAAACCGTATTGCCAAAGCGGTATGTTTCTTCCTTTACGCTGTCTTGCTGCGTGTTGTCGAAGCGTTCCCTTATACGGGCAATCAACTCTTCGGGATAGAAAGGTTTTGTTAGATAATCATTTCCTTTGAGGGTAAAACCTTTCAGCCGGTCGGATTTATCGGAGCGGTCGGTCAGGAAAAAGATGAGCGTCTGCCGGTCGGTTACTCTTATTTTTTCTGCGACCTCGAAGCCGTTCAGACCGGGCATGTTTATGTCCAACAAAACAAGGCCGGGTTTTATTACCTGAAATTGTTCGACAGCCGAAATGCCATTGTCGACGTAGGTAACCGTATATCCTTCGTTTTCAAGAAAACGTTTGATAATCAACGAATATTTGGTGTCGTCATCAGCAAATAAAATGTTAAGCGCTGTTTTCATAGGTAAATAATGATTAATGATTAATGATTAATGATTAATGGGTAATTTTCATTATTGCTTGGGTGTGATTTAAATAACATGACAGTTTCATAAGAAAAAAAATACTGAAAACTGAAAACTGAAAACTGAAAACTTCTACTGTCTTACTGGAAAACTGATTGTTATGGTTGTGCCTTCTCCTACCTGACTGTGCAGGTTGACTGTTCCCTGATGGGCTTCGGTGATTAGTTTCACATAGCTCAGTCCTAATCCGATACCAGGGATGCTTTTATCGGGGATATTGTTCGCTCGGTAGAATTGGATGAATACCTTGTCTTGCTCGGCTGCCGGTATCCCGATGCCGGCGTCTTTGACTGAAACCCATGTCTTTCGTTTGTCCTGGCCGGTTTTTATTTCGATAGCAACCTTTTCGCCCGAATATTTGATGGCGTTCTCGATGAGATTACTCAACACGTTTGCAAAATGGATCGGGTCGGCTTCCATATACAGTTCATGCGTCTCATATACAGGCTTGATTATCACTTCCTTATCAGGAGGTATATGGGTCAGCCGGATTACTTTTCCAACCAATTCATGCAGATTGAACCTGACAGGACGTAATGACGTCTTTTCATTGTCGATGCGTAGCATATCTTTCAAAATATTCAGGTAAGCTGTCAGGTTGTCCAATTCGAACATGGCGTCGCGCACTACCTGCTCTGTCGCCTCTTCGTCCGAGCGCATCTTTTTATCTTTCAGGAAAGAGACAAATGTTTTCAAAGTCTGCACCGGTCGTTTCAACTCATGTACCATTGTCTTGACAAAATCTTCCCTTATCTCATTTATTTTCTTTTGTTTAAGGATGGTTCTCACTTGAAAGACAAGACAGACTATTAACAGAAGCGTGATGCCAACAGCAACCATCAATTGTATTCCCATACGCGACAGCGCTGGCTGTGCGGGGAGCTTGAGTTGGATGAAAACACCTTTATTTTCCAATGGGCTATAGGCATAACTTACGGTCAGGCGCGGACTGAACAGGGTACCGGTTCTTTTCCATATTCCGTGATCGTCGTAAAGGTCATCTTCCTGCCAGGGTATGATAGAATAACCCTGTATCTGCAACTTTGAAGCGAGGATAGAATCAAAATGGGCAAGGTCGAATGGGTGTGTTTGGTTTGTTAAAGCCCGTTCGCCTGCCTTTCGCAATTCATCGCCTGTGAGATGGGTCTCGAAGCTCATAAAGATTTGCGTCGTGTCAATGATAATATTGTCAGGTATAATGATGTGTTGGTCGGCGTTCATTCTTACTTGCTGGATTGACTTGAACATCGTTCTGTCCCGCATAGAAACAATACTGTCATCCGTACTTACGAGCTCGGGCGCAATGACGCCTATTGCTACATTAATCTTATTAGAAGTTGAGACATTGTTTTGGTTCATAATATAAACCTTAGATAAAGAGCCGTCTTCTTTGCGATGAAGATATTCTTCCTCGCCGGCTTCCATCACCTGAAGAACAATCTCTTCCGCAAATATGTTTAGTACATATTCATACTGATTAACAAGCCAGTAACCCTGTATTCCGATTAACATTAAAACCGATACAAGTGAAAGTATCCAAATGACTTTAATCTGTTTGCTCATATATTCTGTTCAATTCGTTGGTGCAAAATTACTTTATTATTTTAATAGAACAATGATACAGGCTATTTCAGTAATAAATTAGTAATAGTTAGAATAATATTTCAGTAATAAAAAAATTTTCGTCCTGTTTGCTAAAACCGCTATTTTTGCACCGAAAATATTTTAAATTTATGAGACAGTTAATATTTATAGCTTTAATTAGCTTTGTTTTAGGGGCGACAACCCTTTGTGCGCAAGTTTCGATGGGGAGTTTGAGTTTGCCCGCTCAACCTTCGAAAACAACACCGATTGATAAGGTACAGTTCAACGCGCAATATGAAATGGCATTTGTTCAGGATACATCGAACCCTGAGCAGATTACGGAGGAGACCATGATGCTGAAAGTAGGCGAAAAATCCTCCCAGTTTTACAGTTATACCCGTTTTGTGACAGATTCCCTACTCAGGATACAGTTAGCGCAAAGCGGAGGAATGATAAGGCGTGAAGGGCAACCGGGCGGCCCTTCCAATCAGGGTGGACAGATTAATTATCAGATTTTCAAGAACTATCCCACCGGAAAAGTGACTACCTTGGAGCGGATAGGGCCGAGCCAGTTTCGTTGCGAAGAGGCGAATGAGTGTCCCGAATGGGATATTTCATCCGACACAATGACGATCCTCTCTCATTTATGCTACAAAGCGACCGGACGGTTCAAAGGCAGGGACTACGCGGTTTGGTTCACACCTGATATTCCTCGCAGTGAGGGACCCTGGAAACTTTGCGGTTTGCCCGGGCTTATTCTTTATGCAGAGGATAGTCAGAAACATTATGTATTCGAGTGTACAGGGTTAATCAATGCGCAAACGGACGAGATGATTCAGTATGGGGCTGATAATTATGAACCTGTGTCGAGACAAGCGCTGAACAGGACTTATGAGCGATTTGCTGCCGACCCGATTGGTTACATTACCTCCTCTTCGCCAAATGTTCAGATCATGATGCGAGGCCCCGATGGGGCAATAGCAAATCCGAAAAACCTCCCTTACAACCCCATTGAACTTTCGGAGTAAATAATTTTTTTACCGCAAAGACGCAAAGGATTTTCGCAAAGAACGCAATTGACTATGCTCTAAATACATTTGACATTTACATAATTATACAACTTTCAATATAATGAAAAGAAACGTTTTTTCTAAAATCCTGTTGTTTGGGATAATAAATATTATTCACGTCAATGCCCAGCAGACAATTCAGGGAACGGTTATCAATGCCACTAACGGCGAAGCGATTGAATTTGCTACTGTGCAAATTTTGTCGGGTCAGCAGTTTGCCGGCTATGGCATAACAGACGACAAGGGCGCTTTCAATATTAAAATATCCCGGACTGATTCCCTGCAGATTGTCGTTTCATCATTGGGTTTAAAAAAATACCAACAGGCGGTCAGTGCGGGTGAGACGCTGCATATCAAATTGGAAGAAGAAGCCTTCATGCTTGAGGAGGTGCTGGTACGTCCCGGCAGGGTATGGAGCCGGAGGGATACGATCAACTATGAAATAGACCGGTTTCTTTCCGCTCAAGACAGGACGCTAAAAGATGTGTTACAAAAACTTCCGGGTATTGATGTCGATGAAAGAGGGAAAATTTCCTATCAGGGAAAGGATATCAGTAATTTTTATGTAGAGGGTATGGACCCTGTCGGCGGCCGCTATAATCAGATAACCAACAATCTGCGTGCCGAAGCGGTACAGACGGTGCAAGTCATGGAAAACCATCAACCAGTCAAAATGCTCGAAGACCTTGTGGCGTCGGAGGATATCGCCCTTAACCTGAGGCTTAAAGCGGAGTTTCAGGCGGTGTGGATGTTCAGCTTGGAAGGTGGGTTGGGAATGAATCCGCTCCTTTGGTATACATCGGACAATGCGATCCGGTTAAGCCGTACTAATCAGTCTATTTTCAGCTATAAGGGGAATAATACCGGTAACGACGTCACGTATGAACAAAATATAATGGGTGCGCGCCGTATGAGTCTGTTTGAAGCCCCATCGTCGCTTTCGTTTCTTTCCATGCCGTCGATCATGGCCCCGCTAAAAAGAGAACGGTTTTTGTTTAACGATGTGCATGCTTTGTCGGCAAACCGGATGTACAAACTGAGCGAAACGACAAAAATGCGTGTCAGCGCCAACTATACGCATGATGAGCGAAAACAGGAAAGAGGAAGTGAAACCGTTTATTATCAAGCAGGCGATACGGCTAAAATAACAGAACAGAGTAACACGAAATTATTTTCGGACGACGCCGCTATCAATATCCATATCGAAAATAATGCTTCGGACAAACTCCTGACTAACAACCTCAGCGCGTACGGAAAATGGAATAAAGGGGTTTCGGATTTTACAGGAAATACGCTCGACAATCCCACCACCAACCAACGATTGCATTCGTCTACACTGGGTGCGACGAATGATTTCCGAACCTTGTGGGGGAAACATCATAACCGATATGAGATACGTTCCTATTTTCGCTATGAACATCAGCCGGAAGAAATGCGAACCGACTATATAAACCAAAAAACACTGTTGAACCGTCTTTATACGGATAATGCCTTCAGTGTCACCGGTCAAAAAGGTTACTTTGTCCCGCAGATAAGCGTCGGTTTTACAGGCGACGTCAATAACCTGCAAAACGGTATCAACCCGTATGTTGCGCCTAACCTGCAATGGAATAAGGATAAATGGCAGACAAGGTTCGCGCTGCCTGTGATATGGACTAACTACCCCGGCGCTGACTTTTCACGATTATCCGTGCGTCCCTCCACCAATATCGCCTATAAGCCGAATTATGCTTGGCGGTTTACGATGTCTGCCGGCTACAGGGAGTTGTATGGTGATCTCCTGAATTTTTATCCGACACCTTACTATGCAGACTACCGGAGCATTATCCGCAGTCCGGAGCTTCTTCCCATACAACAGGTTCAAAACTACATGGTCTACGGTGAGTACAAAAAAACGTCTAACGAGTTTTTTTCCTCCCTGTCCTTGTCATATACCGACAGCCGTAATAGCCACACCTACGAACAGTCGGTCGAAAACGGTACTGTCTCCATCCTACCCATCGAACTTTCAAACCATACTACTTCCCGCAGAATAGCAGGAACAGTCTCAAAAGGTTTTTACGATATCAGGCTCCAAACGTCCTTGTCCGGTCAGTTCAGTCAAAATAAAGGCGAGCAATTCAGTCGGGGCGAGTTGCTCCCTTACCTCTCGAACCGCATCAATGTAGAGCCAAAGATCAACTGGAATTATTGGAACAATTTTTTAATCAACTATTTAGCGACCTTTAACCTTACGAGTTCAACAATCGCCAATCGTGAATTGACTCCCCTTTGGAGCATCGTACAGAAACTTCAGCTTTCATATATCTTGCCTTCTTTTGAGATGAACGCTTCGACCGAACATTATTACAACGAAGTAAACAATGCTGACCCTGTTAACAACTATTTTGTCGATCTCTCGTTTCGTTACAAGCTGAAAAAGTGGCGTTTCTCGGTAGACCTGAACAACTTGCTAAACAAACGGCAATACGGCTATTCCGAATATTCTGAAATCCGGAGTTATAGTTCGTGGATTAATATCAGGGGGAGAGAGTTTCTGGCGGGTGTGCAGTTTAAATTCTAATTTTCATAGGAAAAAATGATTAATGATTAATGATTAATGATTAATGATTAATGATTAATGATTAATGATTAATGATTAATGATTTAATGATTAATGATTAATGATTAATGATTAATGGGTAAATTTTCATTATTGCTTGGGTGTAAGAGATTACATGATTGTTTCATGCGAAAAAAAAATTAAAAATTTAAAGATTGTTTTTTCATAAACGCTTGGGTGTGATTAAAATAACATGTTTGTTTCATTTGAGAAAGAATAACGGAATAACGCGGACGGGATGTCCGCGATCCCAGGTACTCTGAATTGCTGGCAAAATCGAAAATCGAAAATCGGGTGTATTTGGAAAAATGAGTTTTTTTGTATACGTTTGCATCCAAATAAATGATGTTTTGATACTATATTATATAAAAAAATGGAGAAATTAGAAAAAATAATTGCCGGAAAACTGCTGCAAATCAAAGCGGTAAAACTACAACCGGCACATCCGTTCACGTGGGCGTCCGGTTGGAAGTCGCCAATTTATTGCGACAACCGGAAGACGTTATCCTATCCCGAAATACGCAATACGATTAAGATTGAACTGTCACGCCTTATCAATGAATATTTCAGTGAAACAACGGCTATTGCCGGCGTAGCAACGGGCGGTATCCCGCAAGGCGCATTAGTCGCTGATTATCTTGGTTTACCTTTTGTATATGTACGTTCCGCTCCCAAGGACCATGGACTGGAAAATCTGATTGAGGGCGAACTGAAACCCGGTTCAAAGGTCGCCATCATTGAAGACCTCGTATCAACCGGCGGAAGCAGCCTCAAAGCCGTAAAGGCTATACGTAATTTCGGATGCGAAGTGACCTGTATGTTAGCTATCTTCACACATGGATTCCCGGTTGCTGAGCGGCAATTCAAAGAAGCTGGCGTGTCACTTGTCACACTTTCAAACTATAATGCTGTCATTGAAGAAGCTGCCCGAATCAACTACATCAATGAAGATGATATTGCCATCCTGCAGGAATGGCGCAAAGACCCTGCAAACTGGTCTCCAAAATAATTTATCAAATAAATCCTGGTAAAATGTCAGATTTCATAAGCGAAGTAAAGACCATCCCGCATAACGACGGAAAAATATATGCGATGCTATCCGATATGTCTAATCTTCAACGCGTCCAAGACCGTATCCCGCAAGATAAGATAAAAAACTTCACGTTTGACACCGATACATGCAGTTTTACCGTCGACCCTGTCGGCTCTGTTGAGTTTCGTATTATTGAACGAGAGCCGAACAAGACCATCAAATTATCGACTACTAATTCACCCGTTCCGCTATTGATGTGGATTCAACTGAAACAAGTGGCCGAAAATGAAACAAAGATGAAAATGACGGTTCGCGCCGACCTCAATCCATTCATAAAACCAATGGTATCCAAGCCGTTACAGGAAGCAATAGATAAAATATCGGAGATTATCGCCCGCCTCCCCTACGAATAATCCAATCACACCCAAGCTATAATGAAAATTTACCCATTAATCATTAATCATTAATCATTTTTTTCGTATGAAACTTTGGGATAAGAACACACAGACTGATAAGGATATAGAGCGTTTTACGATCGGCAGGGACCGCGAGATGGACTTGTATCTGGCCAAGTACGATATACTTGGTTCTATGGCGCATATCACGATGCTCGAATCCGTCGGACTGCTCGGTAAAGACGAACTGAAACCGCTGTTAGATGAGTTGAAAAAAATATACCGGCTTGCCGAAAACGGGGAGTTTGTGATAGAAGAGGGAGTTGAAGACGTCCATTCGCAGGTTGAGTTAATGCTCACGCGCGCACTTGGCGATGCCGGCAAAAAAATCCACAGCGGGCGCTCACGTAACGATCAGATATTAGTCGACCTCAAACTGTTCACACGCGACCGGATACGGGAACTAACAACGCTTATCTCCGGTTTGTTTGATGCACTGATTAGTCAAAGTAATCGTTATAAAAATGTTTTGATGCCAGGTTATACGCATATGCAAATCGCCATGCCCTCTTCTTTCGGGTTATGGTTTGGCGCATACGCGGAGAGCCTGACAGACGACTTGCTACTCTTACAGGCCGCTTACAAGATATGCAACCGCAACCCACTCGGCTCTGCTGCCGGTTACGGTTCGTCCTTCCCGCTCAACCGAGCCATGACCACCACCCTTCTTGGCTTCGATTCTATGAACTATAACGTCGTCTACGCCCAGATGGGACGCGGCAAGATGGAACGTACCGCCGCTTTTGCATTGGCAGGTATCGCATCAACACTTTCCAAATTGGCTTTCGACGCCTGTATTTTCAACAGCCAAAACTTCGGATTCATCCGTTTACCGCAAGCCTATACTACCGGTTCGAGCATCATGCCTCATAAAAAAAACCCCGATGTCTTCGAACTGACTCGCGCCAAATGCAATAAAATCCAAGCCTTACCCCAACAAATCACGTTGATTTGTAACAACCTGCCGTCGGGCTATTTTCGTGATCTTCAGGTCATCAAAGAGATTTTTATCCCCTCGTTCGACGAACTGAAAGACTGCCTGCTAATGACAACCCGCATGATATGCGAGATTGAAGTAAACGAACAGATTTTGGAAGAAGAGAAATATGCGCCAATATTCAGCGTAGAAGAAGTCAACCGCCTTGTCAGCGAAGGAATACCTTTTCGTGACGCCTATAAGAAAGTCGGATTAGCCATTGAAGCGGGGAGTTTTATGCCTGATAAAAAAATCCGTCATACGCATGAAGGCAGTATCGGCAATCTATGCAATGAGGCTATTGTCGCTATGAAACAACAGATTATCAGCGGTTTCAATCTCGCCCAAGCCCTCGAAGCCGAACAAGCGCTTTTAAATTCATAATTGTATCATCCTATGAGACGTTTTACGCTGCTGTGCTGTTTGTGTTTATTCGTAATGACTTGCACTAAAGATTATTACAATCCGATTCCTTCCCGTTATGTCTATCTTGAGGTTGATCTTAACTTTAGGGATAAAGAACTGCAATCCTTAGTGTCCCACAAAATATTCACCACAAAAAATACAACTCATGGAAAAGAATACCCCGGATACGCCGGCGTCCTTGTAACATGCACTATCTTTGGCGAGTACAAAGCATTCGACATAGCTTGTCCGAATGAAGTTCGACAAGATGCGATCATTGAAATAGACGACGACAATAATGCCGTTTGTAAAGTATGTGGCAGTAAATATGAAGTGATATTAAATTATGGTTCAGGAGGATGTATTGGAGGCCCATCAAAATATCCCTTGCGTCCCTATCGCACATCATTAAGAAATAAAACGTTAATTGTTAGAAACAATTAAGTTGCTTCATCAGCCCTATCGTCTCCTCATCTAATTGTACAAAAGAAAGGTTTTAGATTAGCATACATGTTTTAAAAGATAGGCGCTTTGATGCCAATGTAAAAGGCGCCTTCGCCCATTTTGTTGATAGCGTAGCTGCAATTGAGTACGATGTCGTAGTAGGTTACGAGGTCAAGTCCTATCCCGCTACCCCAAACAAAGGTGTTAGCCAGCGTATTGGTAGTGTTCCGGTTTTCGTTGTATACATATCCTATGTCGTAGGAAAGTTTTGCGTATAGCGCAAAATGTGGCTTTGCAAATTTAGATAATTTTTCGGAGGAACCGATCCTGACTATTCGTTCAGGCATAATACAATAGCGAATATCGTTATTGAGAAGAGTGTAATGTTGTCCGTCAATCACATAATAGTCGTACCCTGTGAGATTTTTTTCGTCATACCCGACATTTCGGTCGTAGATATAGGCTTGCTTATTTTTAAATGTAGCCCCAGTGTTAAGGCGGGAGCTCCAGAACCAGCGAGGCGAAAATTCGCCGTAATATTGGAACTTCAGATTAAGACTGCCATAAAAAAACTTTCCGTTATCAGCAACAGCCCCTCCTACTTCGGTACCGGCATAATATCCTTTTGTAGGGTATACAACCAAATTGCGATGTTCGTGATTATATGTATAAATAGCTGAAAAGGTGTTGTTTGTTAACTTTTCGGAGCCCCAGTAATGAGGGTTTATTTTCAATACGGTATCGCTCAGATGGGTTCTTTTATATCCGACGTTAATGATATGCGAATTTCGAATGCCTGGCCTGTAGGTATAGTTAAGTTCGCTTGAAAATGTTCTATCCAAGTAGTTATCAGGGTCTTTTACATAGACTACTTTATCGTTTTCGGAAAGGAGATTCATTGTTTTGTTGTAAAAAGACGTCACAGCAAAACCCAGCATTTTTGTTCGACTTCTATTTAATGCGATGTTTTTGTACGACAAACGAAATCCTGTTTGAAAACCGAAATAATGATTTGCTGACAACGTATGCCTCAACCCGAAAACGTTATCGACGCGCAATCCCCAACCGATGGTTATGCGCTTAAAGTCTTTTTCATGCAGCCAACTACTCAGGTTACGGTCTTCAAATTTTATCTTTACTTCTGGCCAGTAATACCAGCGCTCCTCGACCTGGATGGTTACCATACACGAAAGACAATCCTCCCTTTCTGACGGGAATGACTGATAATCAACATATACATAGTTGAAGATGGAAGTATTATTCAAATGTTCTATTGCAACTTCTAATTGTTCAATCAGCTGTTCTTCCGGCAAAATATCACCTTCACGAAACGGCAGCTCCCGCAGAATAATAAAATCTTTCGTTGTTTTATTCCCGGATATGCTTATCTCTGAAATACAGATGTCGGTAGCTTTTATATACCCACTCAGTAGAATCGCCAGAGAGATGCACAAAGTTATTCTTTTTATCCTTATTTTCATGCCGCAAAGGTAATACTTTTTTTGAAAACGGGGCTAAACTTATACGTTAATAATGATGTAAAAATCTTTTTTTTGTTTAAATCGGTTTTATAATCAGGTTGATTAACAAAAAGAAAGTTAAATATGGAAGAAAAGATTTGATTAAATGCGTTCTTACTAAAAAAAATCGTATGTTTGCACTGAAATATCTAAATTTTTGCACGCATGAATAAACGGTTACATCTTTTCCCGCTTTTCGCTTTTTGTTGTTTCGCCTTGTCGGCGCAACAAGCTGAGTGGCGTGAGTATATTGAAAATAAGCAGTTTGAGAAAATAATTTCAGCTGCCGGTCACCTGCAACCGGCTGATTCAGCTGATTTTAGCAAAATGTATCTTATCGGTCAGGCCTACGAAGGGTTGCTGAAATATAAAGACGCCTACAATTGTTACAGGCAATGTTATTTGCTTGATTCTACGCGTATTGATATGCTTAATACATTGGCTCGTATAACTGCTGCTTTAGGGAGGGTAAATGAGGCGGAAAGGTATTATCAGATAGTTTTAGAATCCGACAGCGACAATTTTTATGCAAACTATCAGCTGGGGCGTCTGTATGTATCACTTGATAGGTATGAGCAAGGGTTATACTATTACGGATTATTATTGGAAAAGGATTCGACAAACTCCATAATTTTGCGGGCTATCGGCGATTGTTTTAAAAGTCTTGGTTTTTTAGAATCGGCATTAGATTATTACAGGGATGCTTTTTATGCCAATATCGAAAATGCTTCATTAGCCTCCCTGTTGATTAATACATTGCTTATACTGAATAATCCGCTGGAAAATAATTACTCAAGTGAAGCTTTGGTTGTTTCTGATACGGCTTTGTTTTATAATCCGGGGCACAAGACATTGCGTCAGAATAAGGCGATGACTTATTATGTGAAAAATGAATTTGTGAAGTCCGATTCGATGTACACCTCACTTTTGGAAGACAAGGATAGCTCGTATGTTACATTGAAATATTGCGGTTGCGCCCGGTATTACGCCCGAAAATGGTTTGACGCTATTGAACCATTAGAGATAGCCTTTGACATTGATCCGACTGCTGTTGATGTTTGTATATTGCTTGGGAGCGCTTTAGGCAAAACTTACGATCCGGAACAGGCGTTTCAATTATTTAATAAGGCTGAATATCTTATGGAACCGGATCTTTTTTGGAGTGGAAAACTCATGCAATACAGGGCAGAAACGTATCTTAGAACGGGAGAGCGTAATAAAGGTGTTGCGCTTTATTATCAGCTTTGGCAGAATGAAGATAAACTTGAGCGACAATTGCCATGGCTTCAACTGATACAGCGAAGCTATTCATTAAATAATAATACATTGGATGAAGACCGGCAACGCTGTTTATTTATCACCTATCTTTATGCTACGGAAGCGCTAAAAAGTCCGAAATCGTCGGAGGATTGGTCAAGAGAACTTTCCTATCTACATTCGATACTGAAAAAGTTTGAAGAAGAAATGTTTTTTCGCAGTGTGACAAGTCTTCCGATGACCTCCCCTGATAATAAGACAAATACACTATCGATTGAAAAGCTAAAGGAGTTAATGGGCAAATTATCCGAAAAATAATTTTATTCTATAAATGACATTATAAAATTTTTGAACTATGGAATCAATATCAAGAAGGTCCGCTATAAAAGCGGCATTAGCAGGAAGTGCAGTATTAGCAACTCAAAATTTACGCGCGGCAATCAGCCAAACAAACAGGTCAGCGCCGAAAGAACCCTTAAAGGGAAATATCCGCCATTCGGTAAGTAAGTGGTGTTTTGGTGGTTATCAATTAGATGAATTTTGCAAAATATGCAAAGACATCGGTATAGAATCGATTGAATTATTAGACCCTAAAGATTGGCCGGTCGTAAAGGCAAATGGCCTGACTGTCGCCATGGCGCAAGGCGCCGGGTTAGGTATCGATCGCGGTTTCAACGATCCGCGACTTCACAACGAGTTGGTCGAAAGCTATGAGAAAGTAATACCGATGGTAGCAGAAGCCGGCCTGACCAATCTGATTTGTTTTTCGGGTCGTCGTAATGGATTGACCGACTTGCAAGGATGGGAAAATTGTGAACTCGGCTTGAAACGAATCACGCCAACAGCAGAAAAATACAATGTCGTATTGACTATGGAGCTTCTTAACAGTATAGGACATCGGGATTATCAGTGCGACCATACCGTGTGGGGCGTAGAATTATGCAAGCGGGTAGGGTCGCCTAACTTCAAGTTGCTCTATGATATTTACCACATGCAGATCATGGAGGGGAATATCATCGAAAACATCAAAAAATATCACTCCTATTTTTCGCACATACACACTGGAGGTAATCCGGGACGCAACGAGATCGACGAGACACAGGAACTATATTATCCGGCTATCATGCGGGCGCTTGTTGACGTCGGCTACAAAGGTTTTGTCGGACAGGAGTTTGTTCCGATACAACCTGATAAACTCGCATCGCTCGAAAAATGTATTCGTATTTGCGATGTGTGAGTTAATTCTCCGTCATTATCAGCGTGTTTTCAAACACGCTGATAATGACGGAGAATTCAATTTTCTTTTTCTCTTAATCTCTGCGCGTCATCTGCGCGTCTTTGGGCGTTTTTTTCTGCTTTTTCCGCTTTTAGGGCTGCTTTTTCAGAAGCTGCTTTGCTTTTGATTGCATTGTCAATAATTTTCTTTTTCCCTTTTACATCTTTGAGTTGCGCCTGTTTGTTTTCCAAATCGGTGCGAAGTTCGGGGTTTTTCTGATCATTTTTCAATTTGAGTTTTGCGGTTTTGATTTCCGAGTTCAAAACATCAATCTCATACTTATACTGGGCGCTTAATCCCTTGTCGCTTAGCTCAGATTTATTCTGAGCGCTTACTACGCTGAATACACCTGTCAGCGCAATTGCCATTCCTAATAATAAAATCCTTTTCATAGTTCATAAAATTTTTGTGAGACACCGCAAAGATAATGCAAGCTGTGTTCATTACAAAATAATTTAATCAAATAAATCGGGGGGAGGTAACAGGGTGAACGTTTTCCGGTGATAAGGGGTTATTCCGTATGAACGGATGGCGTAACGGTGCGCTTGTGTTGGATATCCTTTGTTCTGATTCCAGCAATAAGCAGGATGTTCGTTATGCAGACGGTTCATATATTCATCGCGGTGAGTTTTTGCCAGGATAGACGCTGCTGCGATTGAAAGGAATTTTCCGTCGCCTTTGACAATGGTCGTATGCGGAATATCAGGGTAAGCGACGAAGCGGTTTCCGTCAATTAATAAATGTACGGGTACAATTTTTAATTGTTCGATGGCGCGGTGCATGGCAAGGAATGAAGCCCTCAGGATATTAATTCGGTCGATTTCTTTTGGCGAAGATATGCCAATCGCCCATGCTACCGAATCATTTTCGATGACAGGACGTAATGCCTCGCGTTGTTTTTCGGTCAGCTGTTTACTGTCATTCAGCGCCTCGTTATGATAGTCAGGCGGGAGAATAACAGCTGCCGCAAAGACGGGTCCGGCGAGGCATCCACGTCCGGCCTCGTCGCATCCAGCTTCGAGACGATTTTTTTCCAAATAGGGAAGGAGGGGCATAGGGTTGAAAGGGTTAAACGGGCGAACGGGCGAAAATGGTGTTTTTTAAAACATATTTTTGACTTTTTCGATGCCGGAAATTAAGGCGTCTATCTCTTCTTTTGTATTGTAGAAAGCAATAGAGGCTCTTACGGTTCCTGTAATGTCGAACCGGCGAATCAACGGTTCGGCGCAATGGTGTCCTGTACGGACGGCTATGCCAAGGCGGTCTAATAACATACCCATATCGAATGGATGAATGTTACCAACCAAAAATGAGAGTACCCCGCTTTTTTCGGTGGCGTGGCCAAAGATACGCAACCCTTCTATGTTGTTTAACTTACCGGTTGCGTAACAAAGTAATTCGTGTTCATAACGGGCGATCTCCGGCAAACCGATTTTACGCACATAATCGAGTGCGGTAGCTAACGCCGTACTGCCAATATAATCGGGGGTGCCGGCTTCAAACTTGAAGGGCAGGTCGTTGAAGGTTGTCTTTTCGAACGATACAGATGCGATCATCTCGCCTCCGCCCTGATAGGGAGGCAGCTTATCTAACCATTTTTCTTTTCCGTATAAGACGCCTATGCCGGCCGGCCCGTAAATTTTATGTCCGGAGAAAGTATAAAAATCTACGTCTAACGCCTGTACATCCACTTCTACATGTGCAACAGCCTGCGCTCCGTCAATAAATACCGGCACCTGATGTTCATGGGATATCCGGATGATTTCCTTTACGGGATTAATCGTGCCGAGCACATTTGAGATATGGGTGAGTGACACTAATTTTGTTTTTTTGGAAAACAGTTTTTTGAACGTCTCCATATCGAGTTCGCCGGCTTCGGTTACGGGAATAACCTGTATGGAAATATTGTTTCGCGCCGCCTGAATCTGCCAGGGGACAATATTGGAATGGTGTTCCATGACAGAAATAATCACTTCATCGCCGGGCGCCATACATTCATAAGCAAAGCTTGACGCGATGAGATTGATAGATTCGGTTGTTCCGCGTGTAAAAATGATTTCTTCGGGTTTAGCTGCATTGATGAATTTTTGTGCTGTGCGGCGCGCCTCCTCATGCGCTTCGGTCGCCTGCCGGCTCAGAAAATGTACGCCGCGGTGGATGTTGGCGTTCACATTCAAATATTCCTCCGTAATTTTTTCGACGACACAACGCGGCTTTTGCGTTGTAGCGGCATTGTCTAAATAGACTAACGGATGCCCGTAGACGGTACGCTGTAAAATTGGAAAATCTTCCCTGATAATGCTGTTCATAATCTTAAAATTTGAGCATACAAAAGTAACGTTTATCGGGCGTAGTACAAAAAAAAATGGTTATTTTAAGAAAAAGATATCGTAAACAGCCTCTAAATGTTAAATAAACGTAAATCATTGCGGAAAAGTCATAATAATTTCAAACGTTTGATTGTTATATCAAAAATAATTATTTACTTTGTACCCGAAATTGATAGAATTGAAACAAATTAATAAAAATGAGTATGAGAAAAATTATATTGGGAGCGGCATTAATAGCCGCCATGATAATTTTGGTAGGTATTAGCGCTCAGAATTCGAAAACAAGAAAAGAAGCGCCCAAAGCAGAAACGACAAAGAACGTAGCAACTTGTTGCAGCGCACCTGCGACCGAAACGGCGGTTATGAAAACCAGTTGCAGTGAACCTGCGCCCGAAACAGCGGCTACGAAAACCTGTTGCAGTGAACCTGCACCCGAAACGGCGGCTACTGCAACCTGTTGTAGTGAACCTGCACCCGAAAAGGCGGCTACTGCAACCTGTTGCAGCGCACCTGCGCCCGAAACGGCGGCTACTGCAACCTGTTGCAGCGCACCTGCACCCGAAACGGCGGCTACTGTAACCTGTTGCAGCGCACCTGCGCCCGAAACGGCGGCTACTGCAACCTGTTGCAGCGCACCTGCACCCGAAACGGCGGCTACTGCAACCTGTTGCAGCGCACCTGCACCCGAAACGGCGGCTACTGCAACCTGTTGCAGTGAACTAAACATCACTTGTTCAGCAAGCAACGATAAGAAGGACTGTTGCCAGGTAGAGAAGATGATTGCAGAAAAGAAAACAGAAGCAAAGATGAAAAAATAATTCTTTGAAGAAGTACTATAAAAAGCTCCGGAATATTTTTTATTCCGGAGCTTTTTTTTTAAAAATTTGTTGGATACAATAAAAAAGTCTATTTTTGCTCTTCGAAATAAGTGTTTAATAATAAAAAAGTACAAGAAAATGGAGAAAAATTATGTAATCGGTATTGATATAGGCGGTACCAACACAGTTTTTGGAGTAGTGGATGCGAGGGGAACGATCCTTTACAACGGTTCGATTGAAACCGGTATTTATGCAGACGTTAATGATTATGTTTCAGCGCTTTCAGCAGGTCTTAAAGAATTGATTGAAAAAGCGGGAGGTCCCGATGCTATCAAAGGAATCGGCGTAGGAGCGCCTAATGGTAATTATTTCAACGGATGTATTGAATTTGCTCCGAATTTGCCATGGAAAGGCAAAGTAGAGTTGGCGCGCTTGATCAGCGAAAAAACGTATCAGTTACCTGTTACGCTTACCAACGATGCGAATGCGGCTGCTATCGGTGAAATGGCTTATGGCGTAGCGCGGGGTATGAAAGATTTCATAGAAATCACGCTCGGTACGGGGTTGGGTAGTGGCGTTGTTTGTGGCGGTACGTTAGTTTATGGTCATGATGGATTCGCCGGCGAGTTGGGACATGTGATCGTGCGTCAGAACGGACGGATGTGCGGATGTGGCCGGGAGGGTTGTCTCGAAGCGTATGCTTCGGCTACCGGTGTAGCGCGTACGGCGCGGGAGTTCTTGACGAACCGTACGGATAAAAGTTTATTGCGCGAATTAGACCCGGAAAAAATTACCTCGAAAAACGTCTATGAAGCGGCTGTCAAAGGCGATGAGCTTGCGAAAGAAGTCTTTGAGTTCTCGGGAAATATTCTTGGGGAAGCATTAGCTAATTTTATCGCATTCACAAGTCCGGAAGCCATTGTCCTCTTCGGCGGATTAACACGCGCCGGCGATTTCATTCTTGATCCGGTACAACGCTCGATGGAAGAAAATGTGCTAAAGATTTATAAAGGCAAAACGAAACTCCTTGTTTCCCAATTGAAAGAAAGCGATGCCGCCGTACTTGGCGCAAGCGCATTGGGGTGGGAAACGAAAGGGGGATGAAACGGGCGAACGGACGAACAGGACGTAATCGATCCGCAATCCCAGAGAATTTTGTTTATTGGATAATAATAATTATCTTTGCATAATTATTTAATAATAAATGTATGCACTTGATTAAAAATCCATTTGTAACAAGCGGGTATCTTTCGGCTGAATATTTTTGTGATCGGCAACAGGAGACAAATAGAGTCATTAGCGATATAATCAATGGTAACAATATTGCTATTATATCTACGCGCAGGATGGGGAAATCGGGACTGATTCAGCACTGTTTCCAATCGAAAGAACTCTCGAAAGGATTTTACAAATTCTATGTTGATATTTACGCCACTAAATCGTTGCGTGATTTTGTGTTTTCACTCAGCAGAGTGATTCTCGAAGCGTTAAAACCATTCGGGAAAAAAGCGATGGAGAAGTTTGTCGATACGGTATTATCGTTACAAATGGGTATAACTTTTGATGTAGCCGGTAATCCGTTTTTCAATGTCCGGTTAGGAGATCTCCGAAATATTGATGTAACCTTGGATGAGATTTTCAACTATCTATCTGCTGCCGACAAGCCTTGTATCGTTGCTATTGACGAGTTTCAGCAAATCACAAGCTATCCTGAAAAGAATGTCGAAGCGCTGTTACGAACCCACATACAACATTGTAATAATGCGAATTTTATATTTGCAGGAAGTCGGCGTCATACGATGGGAAATATGTTTTTAAGCGCTTCACGCCCGTTTTATCAAAGTGTATCCATGCTAAATCTGGAGCGTATTGAACTTACTACTTACGTCGACTTTGCCCGTTTACATTTCAATAAGGCGAAAAAAGACATCACAACCGAAACGATTACTGCTGTGTATGAGCGATTTAAAGGTGTTACCTGGTATATTCAAAAGATATTGAACGTGCTGTATACATTGACGCCTGTTGGTGAAGCATGTGATATATCCGCCGTTGGAGAGGCGGTAACCTCGACTATTGACGCCTATAAATATGCTTATCAGGAAATTCTTTTCCGTTTGCCGGCGAAACAAAAAGAATTACTCATTGCCATTGCCAAAGAGGGGGAAGTGTACGCCATTACATCGAGTGAGTTTATTACTAAGTACAGGTTGCCTTCTGCCAGTTCCGTTCAATCAGCGTTACGGGGACTTTTAGAGAAAGATTTTATAACCGTTGAAGCAGGCGGCTATCATATCTATGACCAATTTTTAAATTGCTGGATTAGAGACAGTTTTTAAAAAATTAACAGGTTTATTTTGTATTTCTCACGGCTTGCTTTATCTTTGCACTTGATAAGAACATTATAATATGATGATAAATAGAAAAATCCTTATTCTGCTTTGTTTAGCGCTTGCAAGTATGACTGTAAGCGGACAGCGTTCCTTCCTGATTGATGCTTCTGACCGGCTTTTTTCGGAAGGAAAAGATTTCTTCGAATTAAAAAATTATGCCGGAAGTATCGACAAGCTCGAAGCGTATAAAAAAGTGGCGACTAATCGCGACCTGATACAGGAAGCGGATTACATGCTGGCGTTTATCGCCTACGAACAGGGGAAAGAAAATGCGGTCGAAATACTTGAAAGTTATCAGGAAAACTATCCGGATTCACGTCATGGCGACGAAGTCTGCCTGCTTATCGGGAACGGTTATTTTGAACGCGAAGATTACATGAATGCTTCGAACTGGCTCGCAGGCGCCCGGGTGGCTGCTTTGAACAGCGAGCAACAAGAGGCGCTCCATTACCGGTTGGGCTATTCGCATCTGCAAAATGAAAATTTCAAGGAAGCAAGATTTAATTTCTTGATTGCAAGAGGGTTGGAAGGCGAGCATTTACAGGCGTCAACCTATTATATCGCTTATATAGATTATGCTTCCGGCAAATATACCGAGGCCATGCAGGAATTTAGCCGCCTGCGTAATAATCCGGTATACAGGGAGCAGGCGAATTATTTTATCGCCCAGATTAACTATATAGAAGGTAAACATGAAGAAACGGTTCGACTTACCGAAAGGCTGCTTCGTCTCTATCCGGATAGCGAAAATAACCCGGAGTTGTTTCGTATAGCAGGCAATTCGTACTATCATTTAGGGAATCAGGAAAGGGCGGTGGCCATGCTGAGGCGATATATTGCTTCGGTAGATAATCCTTCACGCGGAGAAGTCTATATGTTAGGCGTTTGTGAATACAACCAGGGTCAATACAAAAATGCTGTCGATGCCCTGTTGCAAACGATAACCTCTGAAGATGAGATCACCCAGAATGCGAGCCTTTATTTAGCGCATAGCTATTTACAACTTAATGATAAAAATAATGCACGTATGGCATTTGATCATGCGAGTTCCCTGACATTCGACAGGAAAATCCAGGAGACGGCTTTATATAATTATGCGTTAATAATCCACGAGACTTCGTTTACAGGATTCGGCGAATCGATCAAGGCATTTGAAAAATTCCTGAATGACTTTCCCGGTTCGGAATATTCCGACAAGGTGAATGATTATTTAGTTGAAGTTTTTCTGACATCCAAAAATTATGCGGCAGCCCTCGAATCGATGAACAAAATCCGCCAGCCAGCCACAAAAATCTTGGAAGCCAAACAAAATGTGATTTTTCAATTAGGTATTCAGGCATTCATGGATTCGGAAATAGAGAAGGCCATTGATTATTTTAATCAGGCGCTTGCCATGGGGAACTATGACCGGCAAGCCCGGGCGGATGCGTATTTTTGGAGAGGCGAATCGAATTACCGCCTTGGTAATTACGCGAATGCTATTTCCGATTTTGATACCTATCAGACTATTGCAAGGCAAAGTAATACGGAAACCTATTCGATTGTTTTGTATAATCTCGGTTATTGTTATTTCAAATCAAGGGATTTTGACCGTGCGCTTATCTTTTTCCGTCGTTACATCAACATTAGGCAGGGACAAGACAGGCAGAACAATTCTTATGCCGATGCTTACAACCGTATCGGCGATTGTTTGTTTTACGACCGCCAGTTTGCCGATGCCGGTGAATATTATGCACAAGCGGTAGCCCTGCAGCCTTCGGCAGCCGATTATGCCCTGTATCAGCAAGGAATAATGTTTGGTCTGCAAAGAAATTATTCAGGGAAAATACGGCTGCTGGACCGCGTAATCAATGAATTCCCTTTATCACAGCATGTTGTAAACGCGCTGTTTGAAAGAGGCCGAACCTATGTCTTGCTCGACCGGAACAATGAGGCCGCCTCCTCTTTCACAACATTGATGGACAAGTTTCCTCAAAGCAGTTTAGCGCCCAAAGCAGGCGTTCAATTAGGTCTGCTTTTTTATAACGATAACCTGTTAGACCGCTCTATCGAAGCCTATAAACGGGTGATCAACCAATATCCCGGCAGTGAGGAGGCCAAAGTATCCGTACAGGATTTGAGATCGGTTTATATTGATAAGAATGATATCAGCGCTTATGCCTCTTACGTCAATTCGCTCGGAGGAAGTATGCACATAGAAGTAAGCGAGCAGGATTCGCTGACATACCTTGCGGCGGAACGTTTATTTACACGCGGTGATTTCGAAGGCGCCCGCAATAGCCTGACAAGCTATCTGAGAACCTATCCTTCAGGCGCTTTCAGCTCGAATGCCAATTATTACCTTGCCAAGATCGCTTTCGACAGGAAAAATTATGCGGAAGCAAAACGGTTGTATACCCTTGTCGTGAGCAGTGGCGATGTGAAATTTCGCGAAGAATCATTGGCGCGCAAGTCTGAGATTGAGTACCTTGATAACGATTATTCGGCGGCAATCAGCACCTTCCGTGAGTTACAGGCGGTAGCGCAATTACGTGAAAATCGTGAAGCCGCCAAACTTGGGATCATGCGATGCGCCCAATTTACAGGGAACGAAACGGAGGCGTTGAAAGCAGCCGACGAGCTGCTGAAAGAAGTAAACCTTGCCCCCGAGATCGAAGCCGAAGCGCGTTATTTGCGAGGTAAAACATACCTCAAATTAGGCGAGACGACAAAAGCGAGAGACGACTTTTCGGCGTTGAGCAAGGATACCCGTACCGAATACGGGGCCGAAGCGAAATATCAGTTAGCGCAGCTATACTTTAATACAAAAGACTTGACACGCGCCGAAAAAGAGGCGCTCGATTTCATAAATAACAGCGGTACTTCACATCAATATTGGTTAGCGCGTTGTTTCATACTGCTTGCCGACATTAATATCAATAAAGGCGACGATAATCAGGCGCGGCAGTATCTCAACGCCTTAAAACGGAATTACAAGGGAAGCGAAGATATTGACCGCATGATAGATAACAGATTAGAAAAAATACAAAACAGATAAGAAATGGTACAGACTTTACAACATATTTACTTTATCCAGAGAGTAGTTATGGCATCGTTTTTTCTGACGGGCGTCTCATTGCAGGGGTTCGCACAAAATAATGAAGAAAGAGAACGGCAACAAAATCTGAACCGCGAGATGACGCTCGAACGCGAGTACGATCCCATCGTGCAAGATGCAACAAAAGTAATCACGTTGCCGGCTATTCGCGAGATGAATATAGCTAAACGTCCTATCGCCTATTCTGATTATGCCATACCCATGTTGCCAGAGAAGGAAATGAACCTACTTTCGCCAGGGAGGATGATGACGGAGATATTACATTCAAAACGCAATGGATACCTACATTTCGGCGGCGGCATGTCGACGAACTTGATGGGAGACTTCGGCTACCATCTGATGGATAACGATCACAATCTGTTAGGTATCTGGGTTTCGCACCGCTCGACAAACGGTAACGTTGAATTTGAAGAAGAGGGTTTCGATAAGCAGAAAGCAAAAATTAATGATAACCTCGGCGGATTGGATTTTAAACATCGTTTCGACAAGGCGACCTTTTCGTTAGGCGGAAAATTCGGCTATTCGGCGTTCAATTATTACGGGATACCGACCAATATGATAGCGGATTATAATCCTTTATCCTCGGCTGTTTATCCTTTCAATCCGGACATAACAACCAATCAGAGAAATCAACTTATTAATGTATATAGCAGCGTCACATCCCATTTCCCCTTTTCGTTGGGATATCATTTCGGGGCGGAATATACCAATTTCAATCAGAAGTATTCGTTAAGCAAAGAATTGGATGGAATGACCGAAAATCACATAGCCGTCGATTTCGGTTTAAGTTCGCCGGTCAACTACGGAAAATCATTTGGTGTGGATGTGAAAGCAAACATATTGACTTATACTGCGCCATCCCCTGAAGATGTAGTTTCCATTGATGACAGCGCAGCTTTCAAAGCGCATATCAATGCGACGCTCAATCCCTATTACCGTTATGAAAGTGATACCTGGAAGCTGTTATTAGGGGTGAATTTGATGCTTGTTTCACAAAATGATGAAACAAATTTTTATGCGTCGCCTAATATAACTTTAGATGTGCCGTTTGCCGTCTGGAGCCTTTTTTATGCCAATCTTGGTGGCGGTATCGAATCCAATTCAATGGCGGAATTGTCGCGTATAAACCGTTATGTTAATCCGGCATTTATAGCCGACGCATCCAAAACATGGGCCGATTTGAAATTAGGGGTGCGCAGTACCGCAACGGCCGGTTTCTGGTTTGATATTTTCGCAGGTTATAAATATACGGAATCGGACATCTTTTTTAATCCTTCAACCTTCGGTTGGATTGATGAGGGTTTTAATAATGTCAGCATGATTTTCCAGCCGACGACACAACGTATTCAGGCAAGCGCTACGATAAAATATGATTATCAGCATATCTTTGATTTTTATATTAAAGGCGTATACGATTATTATATACTAAAATATTCCGAAACATGGAAAAACAGCAAAGCTATCACCGGAGACAATGAGTTAAAACCGTTCGGAAAACCTTCAATTACCGCCAATGCAGGTCTCAATGCCCGTCCGGTCAAGCCGTTGACATTCACCCTCGATTACTGCATGATGTCCGGTATGTATGCTCGCTTTCCGGACTGGAATTCTGCTTCCGGAAGGCACGGCGATATAAAAATGAAGTCAATCAATGACCTTCGTTTCCGTACTTCGTGGAAATTTAATGATACGTTCAGTATTTATGCGCAATTCAACAACCTGTTGTTTCAAAAACAGTCGCTTTATTATGGCTACTCCTTGAAACCATTCACTGTAATGGGCGGATTAAATATTAACTTTTGAAGCCCCATTATTGCTTCCACTTCGTGAAAGCGACACATTGATTGAATTTTAACACAATAGAAAGTTGCGAACCTGCGAAGCAATCCGATCTGAGAATTATTTATTGATTATTTTTGATAGCAAAGACAATTATGAGACGAAATGAGTTTTTTTTATTATTCCTTTTATTGGGAGTAAGTTTGAATGGACAGATACTTGAACCTGTCAAGTGGTCATTTGCGTTAAATGACCTGCCATCGGTTGAAAAAGAGATTGTCCTAACCGCTAAAATTGATGATGGTTGGCATCTGTACGACATGAACCTGCCCGCAGGCGGGCCGATAGCTACCTCTATAAATATCGAAGTTTTACAGGGAGCCGAGTTGCTGGGTGCACCGACCTCCTCCGTTACGCCAGACGAAATGTTTGATAAGGTATTTGACATGAATCTTCGTTGGTATTCGAATACGGTTTCGTTTATTCAAAAAATTAAAGTAGTCGATTTTCAAAAATTCAGGTTGTCTGGCGAATTGGAGTTTATGGCCTGTAACGACGTGACATGTCTTGCGCCAGTCCGACTTACCTTTGCTTTCAGCAGCAAGGATATTACAAATATTCCGCAAGAAGAAAGTGAAGATGTATTTTATGTGACGGATAGTATTAGCGCTGATGATACCGATTATGCGGAAAATAGTCCCGATTCGGTTCATCAGGTTTTTCCTGAACCGGCTTTTCCTGTACGAGGTTTGTCCGACCGGGATTTGACTGTCGGCGTCACCGGCAAACGCACCACTTCTAATGTGCTTACCGAACCGGCTGTCCCTGCGATAGATAAAAGTTTGTGGTGGACGCCCGTCATCGACCAATTGAAAGCGATGGGCGACACCACCACATCGGCCACCGATCGCGCGTACATATATATATTTATAGCAGGATTCCTCGGCGGACTGTTAGCATTGCTGACGCCTTGTGTTTGGCCTATGATTCCGCTGACGGTAAGTTTTTTCCTCAAACGCGCCAAAAGCCGTAAAAAAGCAGTTGGCGACGCCCTGCTTTACGGTTTTTCTATCATCGCTATTTATCTGACAATGGGTTTGCTGATTACGGCTATTTTCGGAGCAAGCGCACTGAATAACCTCGCGACCAACGCCATTTTCAATATCTTGTTTTTCCTCTTGCTTGTCGTATTTGCCGTTTCCTTTTTCGGCGCCTTCGAACTTGTCCTGCCGGCTTCATGGACTACCAAAATAGATAGCAAAGCCGATTCGACAAAAGGATTGTTAAGTATCTTCTTTATGGCTTTTACGCTTGTTTTAGTCTCGTTTTCGTGTACAGGCCCGATTATCGGGACATTACTTGTCGAAGCGGCCACGCAGGGCAATGCAATAGGCCCGGCTATTGGCATGTTCGGATTCGCACTTGCGCTGGCGATCCCGTTTGCTATTTTCGCCATCTTCCCGAATATGTTGCAAAGCATACCGAAATCCGGCGGATGGCTGAATGTTGTGAAGGTCATACTCGGTTTCCTTGAATTGGCGCTTGCACTCAAATTCCTGTCCGTAGCCGATTTGGCTTATGGCTGGGGCATCCTCGACCGCGAAGTCTTTCTGACGCTTTGGATTGTCATCTTTGCCTTGTTGGGAATGTATCTGATAGGTAAAATCCGTTTCCGACACGATTCGGAACTTAAGTATGTCCCTGTATCCCGCTTGTTTATGTCTATCATATCATTTGCATTTGCAATCTACATGGTTCCCGGCCTGTGGGGCGCCCCGCTAAAAGCGATCAGCGCCTTTGCACCGCCATTGTATACGCAGGATTTTAATTTGTACGATGACGAAGTACATGCCCAGTATGATGATTATGAGGCGGGTATGGAACACGCATACAGGGTTGGGAAGCCTGTATTGATCGACTTTTCCGGTTTCGGATGTGTGAATTGCCGGAAGATGGAAGCCGCCGTCTGGACGGATGCACGCGTGAAGCAGTTGATTGATAACGATTTTGTCTTGATAACCCTGTTTGTTGACGACAAAACGAAATTGCCTCAGAGCATCGAGATAGAAGAAAACGGACGATCCCGTACGCTCAAAACAATCGGAGAGAAATGGAGTTACCTGCAACGCAGTAAGTTCGGCGCCAACGCCCAGCCTTTCTACGTAATCTTAGACAACGAAGGATTCCCGTTATCTCCTTCGTATGCCTACGACGAGAACATCTCCAAATACATCCGCTTTCTTGAGAATGGTAAAGCAAACTATTGATTAGTTTTCAGTTTTCAGTTTTATGAATAAAAACAAGGAGGAAATATTAACTGCTTTCGGTCGCTTGCTCGATATCATGGACGAGCTTCGCGAAAAATGCCCGTGGGACAGAAAGCAAACAAACGAAAGCCTTCGCGCCAACACGATCGAAGAGACCTACGAACTATGCGATGCCCTGATGCGCAACGACCCGTCAGACATCAAAAAAGAATTGGGCGACCTGTTGCTTCACATCGTTTTCTATGCTAAGATAGGCGCAGAAAAAGGCGCTTTCGACATAAAAGACATCTGCGACGCTTTATGTGAAAAATTAATCTACCGCCATCCACATGTATTTGGCGATGTATGCGCAGATACGCCCAAAAAAGTGGAACAAAACTGGGAACAATTGAAACTGAAAGAAAAAGGAGGCAACAAAACCGCCCTCGAAGGCGTCCCTGCGGCCTTGCCATCAATCATCAAAGCCCAACGCATCCAGGAGAAAGCCCGCAATGTAGGCTTCGACTGGGAAAAGCGCGAACAGGTATGGGACAAAGTAGAAGAAGAATTAGCCGAGTTGAAGTACGAAGTAGAGCGGATGGATGAGGACAGAAAAGAAGCCGAATTTGGCGATTTCCTTTTCAGCATGATCAACGCCGCCCGCCTCTATCATATCAACCCCGACAATGCGTTGGAGCGAACCAACCGGAAGTTTATCAGCCGTTTCAATTATCTCGAAGCGAAAGTACGCGAAAAAGGCCTGTCGTTAAAAGAAATGTCGCTTGCCGAAATGGATGCTATCTGGAACGAGGCGAAAACGGTTATTGCTTGAGGCAGACTTCGATTGCATCCATGGTGGAACGGAATGACTTGCAAATTTCAATTTGTTCCTTTACGGTCTTGACGCCATAGTGTACGGTAGCATGGTCTCTGTTTCCGACTACTTTGCCGATGTGGGCAAACGATGAATCCGTATATTTTTTTGACAGATACATCGTGATCTGACGTGCCTGAACGATTTCGTGTTTGCGTGAAAGCGTCTGGATAAGCGCTTCGTCAATATTGAAATAGCTGCAGACCACTTCCTGTATTTTTTTGATTGTCAACTGTTTTTTTCCTATAGGCGTGATCTGACCGATGACCTGTCTGGCTAAAGCAAGGTCGATTTCCTTATTCGAAATCAGGGAATTAGCCATCAGGGAGACAAGGATTCCTTCGAGGTCGCGTACATTTTCCGTTACACTTTCCGCGATAAAAGTAAAAACATCTTCCGGGATTTCCAGTCCTTCATGGATGATTTTATTGCGTAATATTTTTTTACGCAATTCGAGGTCCGGGCGCTCAATCCGGGCGGTGATTCCACATTTCAGGCGTGAGAGCAGCCGTTCTTCCAGTCCTTGCAGGTCGACCGGCGCGCGGTCGCAAGTAAGTACAACCTGTTTTCCCAACTGATAAAGGTTTTTAAAAATCTGAAAAAACTGTTCCTGCGTTTTTGTCAGCCCGATCAGCTCGTGAATATCATCCAGTAAAAGTACATCAATCGACTGGTAGAAGTTTAGGAAGTCGTTCGTCACATTTTTGCGTACCGCATCCGTATATTGCAGCTTGAATAGGTTGGACGATACGTACAGAACGCGTTTTTCAGGATATAATTCCCTTATTTTCAATCCGATGGCATGGCAGATATGCGTCTTGCCGACCCCTGCCGCACCGTAGATAAACAAAGGATTGAAGGCTGTTTTTCCGGGTTCCAGCGTAATTTTCTCGGAGACGGTACGCACTAATTTGTTGCTCTCGCCTTCATAGAAGTTATCAAAATTATACCTTGGGTTCAATTGGGAATCCAAATCCTGCGACGCTACTTTAAAAGGGCCGGGGGCTTTGGTTACATCAATTTTATTTTGCGTATAGGCAGGTATATTTTTCGATTCTTCGGCAGGATATACAACGCTGCTTCCATTCAGTTTTTTGGTTTGCCCGCCGACTACCACGCTGTATTTAAGTGTAGTATTTTGTCCGAATACGCGGATAAGCGTCATCTTCAATACGTTTACATATTTCTCTTCCAGGTATTCATAAAAGAATTGGCTGGGAACCTGAATGGTTAGTTTCCGGTCTTCGTATGATAAAGGTATGATTGGTTTGAACCAGGCTTCAAAAGCCGCTATCGGGACTATATCCTTTATTACTGCCAGGCAGTCTTCCCACATCAATAAATAACTTTTCCCCATAATAATATCTAATTATCTCTTTCTTTTTTTAATTTCTGTTGTGCAAAGGTCAGAAATAAATCAGTAATAAAAAAACCGTTTTTTGAGCAGAAATTTCGTGTTTTGAATATCCCATTTTTTTTCAACTGGTTATGTTTAATTATTTGATAATAAATGACATAAAAACATACGATAGAGGCGAAGTCTTTCATTAATCAGAAGTTTGGGTGTTTTTTCGTAATCTTGCAGTCGATACAAAACTGTATAGAAAAAGCGGTATTATCAAACGCTTATGAATTTTGAAAGAAAGAGATTTTTTTTTGATATTTAGATTTTATCTAAATTTGAAAAATGTGTTGTAAAAATGTTACAATTTTATTACGAATGTTATCTAAAAAAGCGAAAAGCGGACATATTTTTTCGGGTTTTGCTTGACGTCTATCAGCAGTCCGGAAGCGTTTTCGACCGTACGGTTCAGGTTGTTGTACAGCAGTGAATCATTTAATAAAAGTCCGAACGTGTTGTCTTTTGAATTGATTTTCATCGACAGGGCATTGATGTTTTCGAGTGTGGAGTTCAGGGAGAGCACGCTTTGCTCGAAGTCGAGTTTGTTCAGGTTACTGCTGAAGTTGTTAAGGTTATTACTGAACGAGGAAAGGTTCAGGTTTGTCTCCTTCAATCCGTCCGTTATTTCGGGGACGTCGTTATTCAGGAACGCATTGAGCCTGATCGAAGCGGTTTCCAACTGTTCGGTTGTCTTTTCGAGGTTAGTGAGTGACTGTGTCAGGGACGGATTGTTTACCAGCGTCTGAAGTCCCGTCAGGATAGAATCCAGTTTAGGCATCATGTCGGCAATCACCGGAAGAAGATTTCCTTCGACCGACATGATCATGCCTTCTTTGAACCGTCCTTCGAGCAGGTCGCCGGGCTTATGAAATTCGGTCACATACTTGTTTAGATGGATGTGCAGCTCGGCGCCGCTCAGCAGGGTTGACTCGATAGAAACATAACTTCCCTTGCTGATTTTCATTCCTCTGTCGAGTCTTACTTCCAGTGTTATCCTGTCGACCGTCGAATAATCATACACGATGTCGCGTACCAGTCCAACCTTGAAACCTTCGACGAATACCGGAGATGAGACGTTGATGTCTTTTACATTACTGCAGGCTACATAATAATAGTTTGCCGGTTTAAACAGGTTGATGCCTTTCAGATAATTGACGCCTATATATAATAATACAAGACTTACAATCGTAGTAAAACCGATGATTACTTCCTTAGAATTTTTTTTCCACATGTTGCTGAATTTTTATTATTGATTTATTCTTTTGCCGTTTACTGTTTTGATGATAAAAGCGCCTTTGAAGTCTTTCGACGCACTGCGATACATTTTCAAAATGGTTGGATAGTCGGAGGTGGCGCCATACGTATATTTATAAATCCCTTTTTCCACATAGTAAGAAATATCGGAATATCCCTTGAAACGTTTGTCTCTAACGGACAGCTCCCTGCCGGCTGTAAGAATCTGGATTTTGTAAATGATTTCATCCTGGCGTTTGGATTGAGGCTTTGCTTCGACGGTTTCAGCGGTC
>Ga0099364_10001820_pt1 | contig 34587 bp, 30 predicted proteins | sample TergutTh196P3_FD_73070 | JGI IMG/M metagenome (GOLD analysis project Ga0099364, IMG submission 73070) | Microcerotermes parvus P3 segment gut microbial communities from Pointe-Noire, Republic of the Congo - Th196 P3 | ecosystem: Host-associated > Arthropoda: Insects > Digestive system > Gut ... | reverse complement strand
TTCCTCCAAGGATGATTGGCTGCCGGTTTATACGGCTTTCGCGTTTCTTTAACGTTTTTTGTAGCGACATTTTGGCTATGACGTCGTACACGTTCAATTTTTTCGAATTGAACGAATTGTCCTTTGTGCAACGCAATCAATTCGCCCTTGAAAGTCTCCCGTATTTCTATCGTTGTTCTCGCTTCGAAGCTATGCCCTTTCTCAACTGGGGCATAAGTTTCTCTGTTGTAAGATATCTCATTGTTACCGCCAACTTTTCTCGTCTCGCGTTTGGCAAACACATACTCAAGATTTATTCCCTCTGGCAATGGACTATACGCGTCACCGCTTTCCGCAGCGGATACCTGGTATTGGGTATTGTGCCGTTCCAGTAAACCAAGCAACGCCTCATTCGCCTCTTCGATGGTTTTGACTCCCGACAACCTTAGTTCAACCGGAAGACGATCCTGCAACGTTTCCCACAGGCGTTCAATTCGGCCTTTTGCCTGAGGCGTATTGGCCTTTATATGCTCAATGCAGAGCTCTGAGATCGCCTTACCAAAATTCGACAATCGAACTTCCTGTCCGGCCAATTCTTCATCAATCGTTAGCTTTTCGTTCGGAGAACGAAATATTGTGTGCTTGTCGCTGTACAATGCCAAGGGAATCCCGTATCGAACGATTCCCTGACACATCGTTTTGATGTAGCCTTCCATACATTCATTTTGTGTGAACATAGCTCCAACTACAATCCCGGTTGCGTCATCAATCGCCGCATGTAATGCAAATTTCCCAAAATCACTTCCAAGCCATTCATAAGGTGTAGCATCGATTTGCCACAACATGCCGGCTTGCTTACGACGTGCGCGAGGCTGATGCTTTTTCGAGCGGCGTTTGTGAGGTCGTTTTGCTTCTTTGCCTGTTGATTTCAATATTCGCATGACGCTCGACGCGCTCAGTTCGATTTTCTCACGCTCTTGCAGTAATTCAGCGTAATGACAGAAATTACTGTCATAATATCTTTCTTCGAAAAGTCGTATCACCTCCTGTTTTAGTCTTTCTGATAACGCGTGCTTCGGCTTACGGCCTCTATTGCCATGAATAAGCCCTTGCTCTCCTTCCATCAAGTATTTGTTTTTCAGTCTTCGCAATTGGCGGTCAGTTACCCCCAGACTTGCCGCTGCTTCCATATTAGACATGCTATTGCCCAATAATCGTTCCAGTATTTTTATACGCTTCAACTCGTTCATGCTCAATGTCACTCGCTCTTGGCTCATGCGGACATTTTCTCAGACGAGTTACTAGAGGACATTATCACAGACGAACGACATTATTTTCTTGTTCATGGTAGTTTACGAAATGGGGATTCTTATGATATTTTTTGGTAAATAAAAGAGGGGAGTTGGAATACGCAATGCTGAGCGCGGAGAAACTATTGGATATCGGCATCGCGCTTTCGAGCGAAAAAAACACCGAAAAACTTCTGGATACTATTCTTGAAGCCGCAATAGATATATCGAACTGCGACGCCGGCACGTTGTTCATACTTCAGGATAACGCGCTGTACTTCAGGAATACGATAATAAAATCGTTGGGATATCATGGCGACGCCGAGAACGACGCGCGGCCGCGAACCCTGTCACGAGGCAACGTGTGCGCCGTCGCAGCGCTCGACAAAACGACCGTCAACATCGCCGACGTCCATGAGGAAAAAAACTTCAACTTTACCGGCCCGAAGGAGTTAGACTCAAAGACCGGCGTCAAAATTGTTTCGGTGTTGGCCGTGCCTATGGAGGACGATTACGGCGACGTCATCGGCGTGCTGCAACTTGTCAATGCGATGGATGAGAACGGTAAAATCATCCCCTTTGCGCCCGAATTAGAGCGAGTGCTGCTCTCTCTGGCCTCGCAGGCGGCGATATCTCTGACAGTAAGAAAATACTCCGAAGAGGTATCGGAACTTCTGGACTCCTTCGTACGGGTCATGTCCGCCGCAATCGACGCCCGCAGCCCCTACAACGCAAACCACACGCGCAACATGGCGAAATACGCCGGCAAATTCGTTGCGTGGCTGAAAGATTCCGGGATCGTGCAATTCAACGAAACGCGCGAGCGTCAGTTCATGATGAGCGTCTGGCTGCACGACATCGGAAAACTCGTCGTGCCGCTGGAGATTATGGACAAGGAAAGCCGGCTTGCATCGAAAATCACCGCTGTAGAGCACAGATTTCAGGTGATTGGGATGCAAAACGAGATCGATTTTTTGAAAGGCTCGATAGATAAGAGCGAACGCGATCGCCGCGACGATGAACTACGCGACGCGCGTGAACTTGTGGAGTATGCCGACAGGGCCGGTTTTCTGCCGGATGAAAAGCTCGCCGCAATTCGTGATCTTGGGAAGGCAAAAGCAAAGGGTCCTGAGGGGAAAACGCCATACCTTTCAGATGATGAGTTGGAGTGCCTGCTTGTGCGAAAGGGGACTCTTACGGACGACGAGCGGCTGCTAATGGAGAGCCATGTGACGATGACCCGGCTCATGCTGGACGAGATGAGCTTCCCCAAATATTACCGATCGATTCCCAGCTGGGCTTCCATGCACCATGAATACCTGAATGGCAGCGGTTACCCGGACAAATTGACCGGCGAGTCTATTCCGCCTGAGGTCCGGGTTCTATCAATACTGGATATCTACGACGCTCTCACGGCGCGGGACAGGCCGTACAAACCGGCTATTCCGACGGAAAAAGCCTTTGCAATTTTGGACGACATGGCTGCCGCCGGACAAATCGACGCTGAATTATTGGAACTGTTCAAGCGGAGCGAAGCCTGGAGGAAATGATTCAGGATCGGCAATTTGGATGTCGCTGTCATGCGTTTGCCGCTCAAAGGTCGCCTTTTTTGTTCTTCGCTTTTAAATTGCCTTCAACATTGTGGCGTTTCGCCAACTCCGCTGTTATGTCCCGCGGCGTCACGCCCTGGATGAACATCATGACTAGCAGATGATAGGCGAGGTCGGAAATCTCGCCAAAGAGCGCGGCCTTATCTCCGTTTTTGGCCGCAATTATTGTTTCCGCCGCCTCCTCGCCGATTTTTTTGCAGATTTTATCGACGCCCGCGTCCAGCAGATAATTCGTATAGGACTTTTCCCTGGGGTTCGCGCTTCTGTCCACTATTTGCGCGAAGACGCCGTTTAATACGTCGAATTCGCCGTTTTCCTCGCCAAAGCAACTATAGCTGCCCGTGTGGCAAGCGCCCGAACCCGTCTGTTCCACCTGGAGCAGCAGCGTGTCATTATCACAATCAAACGCGATATGCCTGATTTTCTGAACATTGCCGGATGTTTCGCCCTTGTGCCACAATTTGCCGCGCGAGCGCGACCAAAAACACGTTTCCCGATTTTTCAGCATGTAATCGTAACTTTCCTGATTCACGTACGCAAGCATCAGCACCCGCCCTGTGTAAAAATCCTGCACTATCGCGGGGATCAGTCCTTCGATATCCGACATGGTATGCCATTCCTCTCCATTTCAAGTTTAACGTCATTTACCGTCGCCATACCGTAGTGGAACAGGCTTGCCACAAGCGCGGCGTCACAGCCGGTTCGCTTGAAAACGTCGATAATATCGCCTATCGAGCCGCACCCGCCGCTTGCGATAACGGGAATACTCACTGAACTCACAACCGCTGCCGTCATCTCGATGTCGTAGCCGTTTTTTGTCCCGTCGGCGTCCATGGAGGTCAGTAAAATCTCACCGGCGCCCAGGTTTTCGCATTTTTTCGCCCAATCAATCAGGTCGAGGCCTGTGTTTTCGCGCCCGCCTTTTACGAAAACGTTATAGCGCGCGTCCGCTTTCTTTGCGTCAATGGCGACGATGACGCGCCGTTTGCCGAATTGTGCGCTCGCTTCGGAAATCAGCGTCGGGTTTGCAACGGCACCCGAACTGATCGACACTTTATCCACGCCGGAGGAGAGTATTCTACGGAAATCGCCGGTCGTGCGAACGCCGCCGCCGATTGTGAGCGGAATGGACAGTTCGCGCGCCGCCCGTTCGAACAGCTCGCGGTTCGTTTCGCGTCCCTCATGGGTGGCGGTAATATCAAGAAAGACTATCTCGTCGGCGCATTGGCGTTCGTAACGTTGCGCGATTTCCACGGGGTCGCCGACATCGGCTAAATTCACGAAATTCACGCCCTTGACGACCTTGCCGTTCATTATGTCAAGACACGGGATTATTCTTTTTTCAGACATTTTTCCAAATCAACCTTTCCTTCATAAAACGCCTTTCCGACGATAACGCCGTAATAACCGGCGGATTTTTCCAAATCGGCTTCGCTTGCGACGCCGCCGGAAACGATCACATTTATTCCTTTTATTTGCTCATACATTGCCCAGTTGGGTGAGGTCAAAGTTCCGTCTCTGGAAATATCGGTCGCGACAATGTATTGAGCGCCGAATCCTTTCAATCGTTCTATAAACGCGAGATAATCCAAGCCGCTGTCTTCGAGCCAGCCGGCTGTCGCAACCCTGCCATTCCTTACGTCAACACCAACGGCAATGCGCTCCGGCGGGTATTTCTCAAGCATTTCCCGCACAAAATCAGGATTGCGCGCGGCAACTGTCCCCAAAATAACACGGTCGGCCTTTACTTCATCAAGATAAAGCGAAACTGTTTCGGCGTTTCTGATCCCGCCGCCGATTTGAAAGGGAATGGAAATACTTCCGCGGATTTTGCGAATGGTTTCGATATTCGCCGTGCCGCCGCTTTTCGCGCCGTCGAGGTCAACGACATGCAGATATTTCGCGCCCATTTTCTCAAAATTTTTCGCGAGTCCGGCGGGATCATGGCTGTAGACGGTTTTTTTTGCGTAGTCGCCCTTGAGGAGTCTAACGGCTTCGCCGTTTTGCAGATCGATCGCCGGAATTATAAGCATTATAAAACCCCTTTCGTGGACGGCACGCCTTCGCATGTCACATTTATCGCCTGTTTCAGAGCGACTCCGAACGCCTTGAAGATCGCTTCGATCATATGGTGAGTATTTTTGCCGTAAGCAAGGTTTACGTGCAGAGTTATCCCGCTGCCTCTCGTTAACGCGCCAAAAAATTCCTCCACGAGTTCGGTCGCGAAAGGGCCCGCCTGTTCGGTGGGAAATTTCGCGTTGAACACGAGAAACGGCCGTCCGGAAATATCGAGCGTGCAGTTCGCCAGGCTTTCGTCCATTGGAACTGACGCCCCGCCGTAGCGGTTTATACCGGTTTTGTCGCCGAGCGCGCTTGAAATTGCCCCTCCCAGCACAATGCCGACATCCTCGGCCGTGTGATGACCGTCAACATGCAAATCACCCTTGCACTCCACGTTCAGGGTAATTCCCGCGCGAAACGCGAACAGTTCGAGCATATGGTCGAAAAAGCCAATGCCGGTGCTGATTTTGTTTTCGCCCTTTTTATCCAGGTTTACTCCGATTTTTACCGCAGTTTCGTTCGTTTTTCTCTCTAAAAACGCTTCACGCATCCTATAAACGCCTCCATTTCGAAATCTGTCCCTATCGTTACCCTTAAAAAATCGCTTATTCTGGGTTTATCCCAATAACGCACCAGGATTTTACTGTTAAATAAATGTTCGTATAGTTTTTTTGCGTCTTTTGCTTCCATAAATAAAAAATTTGCCTGCGAATCGAGCGTTCTATATCCCAATTCACACAGCCGTTCCGCTGTTTCCTCACGCGTTGCGATTATCCGTTTCCTGGTTTTGTCCCAATAATCCCTGTCTGATATGGCGGCTGCCGCCCCGATTTGAGCCAGAGAATCCAGCGGATAGGAGTTGAACGCGTCCTTCACGCGGTTCAGGCCGCAAATCAGCGCCGGGTTCCCGATGGCGTATCCCACGCGCAGCCCCGCGAGGGAGTGAGATTTTGAAAACGTTCGCACTACGAGCAGGTTTTCGTATTTCGGCGAGAGTGATACCGCGCTTTCGACGTTCGCGAAATCAATATACGCCTCGTCGATTACCACAACGCCGTCCGGGTTGTTCCGCGCGATTTTTTCGATTTCCGCCACGCCCAGGGCAATGCCCGTCGGCGCGTTCGGATTGGCTATCACGACGCCGTTTCCGTGTTTGTAATCATCAGGGTCGATCGTGAAATCGTCGCATATGGGCGTTATTTTCACCCCGACATCATACATTCGGCTCCAAACGGGGTAGAACGCGTAAGACACATCCGGCGCGAGTATGTTTTCCTTTCCGCTGAAAAATGCCTGATATGCCAACGCCAGCACTTCATCCGAACTGTTGCCGCAAAACACGTTTTCACACGCAACGCCGAAATTTTGCGCAACGGCTTCGCGCAATACGCCGCCGGAGCCGTCGGGATACAACCTGAGTCCGGCGATATCCTCGCCGCCAATCGCGCAATGCAACGCTTTAGCCACTTCGGGAGAGGGGGGATAGGGGTTTTCGTTTGTGTTCAGCTTTATCCAGCCCGTTTCCTTCGGTTGCAGGCCCGCGACATACGGCGTCAGCCGTTTCGCTTTTTCACTTAAATAGTCCCTACTTAATAGCACTTCTCAAAACCTCTGCCATTTTAGCGATATTTTCGTCATATTTCAAAGCTGCCCTGCTGATCAGGATTTTCGTCAGTATAGGCATGGCTTCTTCAAATATAACGAGCCCGTTTTCCTCCAGCGTGCTACCCGTTTCCACGATGTCGAATATTACGTCCGCGCCGCCATGCTTAGGCATTAGTTCCGCCGAACCGGAGATTGTCACGATATCCACGACAATCCCCCTGTTCGTGAAATACTTCGCCGCAATATTCGGGTGCTGAGTGGCAACCGTCAGGATTTTTTCGTCGCTTTGCTTGCATTTATTGTAAAATTCCAGGTTTGCCTGGTGTCCCGCCACGCAGAAGCGCGATTGTTCGCAAAGTTTGAGGTCGGGCAGCAAGTCGGAAACGAAATTATCGCCGCGCAAGGAACTTCGCGCCGTCACGTTGAGCAGCTCATATTCACGATAGCAGTCAAACGCCGAGATTCCAATGTCGGCCCAGTTTCTGTCCACATACTGAGGAATGTCGGCGATGCGCACCAGAAGGAACACCGCCGTCCCGCATTCGCAAGGATATTCCAGTTGATTGCGGTCTTTTTTCTCTATCTCCAATTCCAGTTCGGCGGAAACGTAACCGGCCCTCCTGAAAACCTCATAAGCCCGTCCGAGCAGCCTTTTCCCTTTGGGCAGCGCAATAATGATTTTTCTCAAAATGAATCGCACCTTTCTTTATTTATACGCTTAAATAAGCAAAAAACACCCTGCGCAAGCGAATCCTGCACAGGGTTTTAGTGCGTGAGCATGAGCAAATTTATAATAACATATTAAACATTTTCAGAGATAACTAATTTTCGAAACCACATCTTCGGTATCGTTATGTTAAACTCGGGGGGGCATTTTCATATTTACGGTATAGCAGTTACTTTATGCTATAATTCAAATTGAATTTTACGAAAGGGTGTGCCGCACAAATGAAAAGTTATTTTCTGGGAATAGTGGTCGCCATAGCTCTGTCGGTTATATACGTCACTTACAATACGGCGGAAATCACCATAAACTATCTGGGGTTTCAAGCCTCCGTCAACCAGGGGTTATGGGACGTCTTTCTTTTCAGCATTGGCGCGATAATAATGTGGGTGCTCTCCATAGGAGCGTCTTTTGAATCCTACAGCGCGAACAAAAAACGAGCCAGGGAACTCAATCAAAAAATAGAAGACCTGGAGAATGAGAAAAAATCGTTGCTGGCCGCCCTGCAAAATATCGGGAAACCCAAACACACCGTCCAAACCCACGAAATATCCCCGGAGAAAACAACAAAAGAAGACACTGCCCCCGAAGAAACCAAGCCTGATGAGAAGAGTCCATCACCTATAAAAAGCTTCTTCTCCTCGGTTTTCAAAAGCGGCAAAAAACCTGAACCGGAAGAAACTCATTTTGATAAAGCTGAAACTTTTGATCAAACCGAGGCAGTCGACGAAGCTGAAACCTGCGATCATGCCGAAATGTGCGATCAAGCCGACGTCTGCTGCGATCAGGCAGAAATCTGCGACCAAACCGAAGCTGTTGATCAAGTTGAGGCTTTCGATCAAATCGGGGTCTGCGAACAAACTGAGGATGCCGAACTCGTCGCTCACGTCGAAATCTACAATCAAACTGAGGTTTACGACCAGGCGGAGGCCGATTATAAAATCGAGATTGACGGTGACAAGGTAGAAGAGGACGAAAATGCCGGGGAGGACGAGCAGGACGATTATGCTCCTTATGGGAATGTATGTGAGCCCGACTTGGACCTCGATGATGACGAGGCCCCGGAGGACGGCAGCGATTCCATGGAAAAAGAAGAAAGGGAGATATTCACGGTTTGATACCCTCCTGCACCGAAGAAGAAATAAGACTTTGGGATACATGTGACTCGATACGTTCCGTTTCGCGGGAGGCAAATTGTTCGCTTTTTACCGCCTCACTGCTCTCGATGAGAGGAGTGAATCCCGGAGAAGGAACCTCCGGCGCAAAGCTATGGATAAAACCGGATCTATCTTACTGGATGGACAGGGTAGACTTGGGAGATTCATCGGCAGAAGCCGCGCGGCTGTGGGCGTCCGTATCGGAAAACAGCTTTGTCGTCGTATACGGTGACTACGATGTCGACGGCATCTCGGCCACGACATTCATGCTGGAGCTCGCCATGTTAAAAAAGGCCCGAGCCAGATATTACATTCCGCACCGCTTCAATCAGGGTTACGGCTTTCATGAGGGAGTAGTGAAAACTATCGCCGAAAGCGGCCTGAAATGCGACCTGTTGGTGGTGGTGGACTGCGGCACGAAAAATATCGAAGCGGCAGAAGCGGCGCGGCAGTTAGGAATACCAGTCATCATATTCGATCATCATCTTGCGTGCGGCTCGCGCGCGTCAAGCGACGCGCTCTTGAATCCTCAAATCGACGGCAACGACATAGCGCGTACACTCTGCGCGGCGGGGCTTGTCTGGAGTTGGGCGTGGAAAAACGAAGTTGCGCCGCGGAGCTGGCTTATGCGCAATCTTGACCTTCCGGCGCTCGCGACTGTCGCAGACTGCGTATCTATGTCGAGTCCGGTGAACAGGGCCATTGTCCGCGAGGGGTTGAAAGTGATGAGAACGAACCCAAGACCGGGCCTTCATGCGCTCATGAAAGGGGCCGAGATAGACATTCAATCACTGGATACAGGTTCGCTCTCCATGAAATTGATACCCTGCCTTAATGCCGCCGGAAGGCTGGATATAGCCGACAAGGCCATGAAGATGTTCTTTCCCCGTCAGGAGATAGCAAGCGACGTACAGTACCTTATAGACCTGAACAGGCGCAGGCGCGAAATGTCGGCGCGAATAATGAGCGATGTTGAGAAATACATTCAAACCACGCGCTACAAACACGTCATTTTCGGAGAGGATTGGCCCGCCGGAGTCCTGTCGAGCGTGGCAAGCCAAGTTTGTTATTCCCGCGACGCGCCGATAGTTCTTGCGGCCCCTGCCCACCCGCCCTTGATACGAGGCACTCTAAGGGTGCCCGCTGGAGTTGACGCCGAGGCAATACTTTCCCTGGTTTCCAAGGACCTTACGAACTGGGGCGGTCACCGTATGGCGGCCGGGTTCAGCGTTTCCTCCGACAAGTGGCAGGATGTACGCGACGAACTGGAGTCCATTTTATCGACCGTCCAGCGCAAGTGCGATAAGGAGGATATACTCCGGTGGTCCCCAGCCGACCTTGACCTCGGTTCCTGGAAGGAAGCGGAAACCTTGGGCCCGTTCGGCGTGGACAATCCATATCCTAAATTATACTGTTCCCACAGCGGAAATATCTGCGCGGAGCCGCTGGGGAAAAAGGGCAATCACGTAAAGATTTTCGTGGACGGAGGAGAGCTTCTGGGCTTCACCGGCGATCACCTGTTGAAGGACTTATGCGCGCCCTCAGGATGGGTATACCGCCCAAGGGTAAACTTCTGGCGAAACCTGGAAAGCCTCCAGCTCGTTCTTGAAAAAGTCGTGGTTCGAGTCGCGTAATTATATGGTATCCGAAAAATGAAAGAGGACGACAGCGCAGCCGGAACCACCGCAATCAAATCCACGCCTGATACGCACGATATCGGGACTCCAGCATTTGGCCGTTCAATGAGGGCGCTGATGGAGAGCTATATAGGCAGAATACCTCAGGAACAGCGAGTGATGAGCGTTCGGAGGGCATGGCAGGAAATTTGGTGGCGCGCGGCAAGATATCTCCAGAAAGAAGATATGATGCTGCTCGGAGATGCCTTCGTATACGGGACAGAGTGTCACGACTCCCAGCGAAGGTATAACGACGACCCGTACATTGTCCACACGCTTGGAGCGGCGAGCGCCCTTTCTGATATGCAGCTTGACGTACAGACGCTGATCGCTGCTATACTTCACGACGTACTCGAGGACACGGACGCGACGCGGGAGGCGATCACCGCGAAGTTCGGCGAAGATGTCCTGACACTGGTTGACGGAGTGACCAAGCTGGGCAAGATACCCTTCAAGGATGTGGAGGAGTATCAGGCGGAAAACCTCCGCAAGATGTTCCTCGTCATGGCGCAGGATATACGCGTTGTCCTGATAAAACTCGCCGACCGCCTTCATAACATGAGTACCATCACGGGACATAAGCGTGAAAAACAAATAACCATAGCGACGGAAACGCTGGAAATCTACGCTCCGCTTGCGCATCGCCTGGGTATCTACCACATCAAACGCGAGTTGGAGGACATGTCCTTCAAGGTTATCGACCCGGAAACTTATTTCGACATACGCCGCCGCGTCAGAAAAAAACTCCCTGAAAGCGAACAGGTTATCAAGCAGGGCATGGGGATCCTACGCGATCGTCTTGCCGAGGAGGGAGTAAAGGCGGATATAATCGGCAGACCAAAGCACTATTACAGTATTTATGAAAAGATGAACCGCAAGAACCTTTCGCTCGAACAAATTTACGACCTTTTGGCCCTTCGTATCGTTGTGAACACGCTAGCCGAATGTTATCAGGTGCTTGGCATTGTGCATACGCTATGGAAACCGATACCGGGACAGTTCGACGATTACATAGCGAATCCCAAGGGCAATATGTACCAGTCGCTTCATTCCACCGTAGTGGGGCCGGAGGGTGACCCGATGGAGGTCCAGATCCGCACGTGGGAAATGCACAGGCTTGCCGAGTACGGCATAGCGGCCCACTGGCAGTACAAGGAGGTAAGAAGGGGCAAGCAGAGCGGACTTAGCGACATGGACGTGAAATTGTCGTGGATACGCCAGGCGCTTGAGGGGAATGGCGAACACGAGGCGCCTGCTGAGTTTCTTGACACCCTCAAGACTGATGTTCTTGCGGCAGAGGTGTTTGTGTTCACGCCGCAGGGCAAGGTCATCTCCATGCCGAACGGATCGACCCCTATAGACTTCGCCTACGCAATCCACACGGAGATAGGGCACAAGTGCGTGGGCGCTATGGTACACAGCAGGATAGTGCCGATGGACTACACGCTGCAAAACGGCGATATCGTGCGCATACTCACTTCGCCGCAAGGCAAGCCGTCGCGTGACTGGCTCAAGATAGCCAAAGCAAACAGGACCCGCCACAAAATACGCTCGTACTTCCGTCAAATCGACAGATCGGAGCGGGATGAGAAGATTGAGCGCGGACGCGAACTTCTGGATCGCGAAATACAGCGCCGCTACCCGAACGATGGCCGCACGGCGGACTCTTTTTCCAATGTATTGAGCAAAGTCGCGATGGATCTTGGCATCCAGGGCGTCGAGGAACTCATAGTCTCGATAGGAGTGGGGCACCACACGGCACAGGGCGTGATGATGCGGGCGGAAACAATCTCAGCAAAGGAGAACGACGCGCCCGTTCTGCCCAAACAGGTTCCGCAAAAGCCCAGAGAATCGGATTCCGCGGTCGTGGTGGAGGGCTCGGATGGCGTTATGGTAACCCTTGCGCTCTGTTGCTGCCCGGTGTCAGGCGACAAGATCGCGGGATGTGTGACGCAGAGCCGAGGCATAACTATCCACAGGCACGATTGCACAAATCTCGAAAAGGTGGACGAAGACAGAATAGTTCCCGTGGTATGGGGCGCAAAGAAGAATATCCGCTACACCGCGCGCATCAAGGTCGAGGCAAGCTACAGAGAGGGCGTGTTCGCCGACCTAGGAGCCGCGATAAGCCAGACTGACGGTTTCATTGTGAATATCAGGGGCAATGTGGTAAACAATACAAGAACAAGATTTATGATTGAACTCCAGGTGTGGGATCTTGAGCACCTGTACAGGATCATCGCCCGCATCAATCTGATCAAGGGCATGATTGAGATAACGAGAGGATAGGGCGCGCTTGAGGATAGTTATCCAGAGGGTTTCCAGCTCAAGAGTTTCGGTGGGTGGCAAAACAGTGGGGGAGATAGGCCAGGGGCTGTGCCTGCTTGTCGGCGTGGCTCCGGCAGATGACGAACACACTGCCGCGTGGGCGGCGTCCAAGATTGCGAATCTGCGCATATTCGAGGACTCGGAAGGGAAGATGAACAGATCCTTGCTCGACATAGGCGGCGAGGTCCTCGCCATCTCGCAGTTCACGCTTTACGCCGATTGCAGGAAAGGCAGGCGGCCATCATTCATCGGGGCGGCGGAACCCTCGCTCGCTAACGCGCTTTATGAATCTCTCGCAACCGATTTGCGGGAGATGGGCGTTTTGGTTAAAACAGGTATGTTTGGAGCGGAGATGAAGGTCGATATTGTAAATGAGGGTCCTGTCACGATAATACTGGATACGGCTGATATGCCGGACAAATAAAGGCTCTGTGTAATGGAGGTTTTACGCGCATGAAAATAAAATGTTTTCAGCTCGGGCATCTGTGGACAAACTGCTACGTGCTCTCAAGCGGGAGCGGCCTATCCGTGATGATTGATCCTGGCGGCCCGACGGATGAAGTGAGAGCCTATATCGCGAAAAACTCGCTCAAGCTCAAAAAAATCTTGCTGACCCACGGACACGCCGATCACCTCATGGGACTGGGCGAGGTGAGGGGTATGGCTGAGGAAGGCGTAGCCATACATTCCGGCGACGCCGCCTGTATAGTGAGCGCGTCTGAAAACCTGTCGTCGGTGATGGGGAATCCGGCGGAGTTCAAGGAGGCGGACTCACAGCTCTTTGATGACCCTGAAATGATAGTAGCAGAAATGAAGATAAAAGTGATACATACCCCCGGTCATACGGCGGGAAGCTGCTGCTTCTACGCGACCGAGGGACGAGATGAGCTGCTGATCTCGGGCGATACCCTGTTCGCGCGCAGCGTGGGCAGGACGGACCTTCCGGGGGGCGACGAGGCGACTCTGCTTGAATCTCTCAAGAAATTAGATACCATAGCGGACGGAGTGCCGGTATATCCCGGACACGGACCCTCCACAACGATTGGGGACGAACGCAGGTTAAATCCATTCTGGCCGCGTGGCTGACAGAGAATACGGGACAAAAAAATGCCGGTAACAGCTGGAGAACTCACTCTTGACCTTTACATAACGGCAAACTCGCCCGGAGAAATTTCGGGCCTGGCGTCGCCTCTTGTGAGGGAACTGCGCCTCAAGGCGGGGAAGATCAGGATAACGATAATAATACCGCCATGCCAGTATTCGAGCGGCGGGGAACTTGAGCTTGGACGCGGCGTTGGGGCGGATAGATGCGTCAACTTCGGCGGTTTGAAAAATCTGATTTCCGAACCGGGCTTGCCGGAAAAACCGGAGAAAAAGCTCCTCTTGCATATTGGCGGCGACGTGGCGTATTCGGTCTACTTATCGAAAAAACTCAAGTGCCCTCTGTGGGTGTACGCGTCAAAACCGCGCTGGAAATTTTTCGTTGACAGATATTTCGTTACTGAGGAAAAATACCGCGAACGCTTCGAAAGAAAGAAGGTACCCCCGGAAAAATTCATGGTGATAGGGAATATGGCTCTGGACAGTGTGGCGCTCTCCGAAACGGAAACCGAAACGAGGGAATTTCTGGGTATTGCCCCCGACACGCCAGTGCTTACATGCCTCACCGGCAGCAGGCCGTTGGAATACACGGCGGGGATACGCCTCTTTGTTTCGGCGGCACGCATGGTGAACGACAGATTTCCCAAGATGAAGGTATTTTTTCCACTGGCGCCGACTGTTAAGGAGGACCTGCTGCAAAATGCCCTTAGAGAAGCGGGTATCGGCTGGGTAGGGGAGAGCAGGATACGGGAGATCGACCTCGGCGGAGGCAGAACGGCGACGGTCGTCCGCGACAGGACATTGGAGGTCCTGAACTGTTCAAGACTCGCCCTCGCGGTTCCCGGCACGAACAATCTGCAAGCCGCGGCTCTCTATATTCCGTATATTATGGTACTGCCGCTCGACAGATCGGATGAATTTCCCCTCGATGGCCTGCTTGGGCTCCTGCCGTTATGGCTGCCTGGTTTCAGGCGATTCAAGCGCTGGTATATCAAGAAGCTGAACGAGAGAATAGCTTGTCTTTCCCTGCCGAACATTATGGCCGGCAGAATGATTGCACCAGAGATACGCGGCAATTTTGACGCCGGCGTGGCGGCACGTATGGCCATAGGACTGCTTGAATCCCCGGGGCAATTGAAGGAAATTTCGCGAGCTTTCTGGGAACTCACGCACGAGAGGGGAGCGTCAACCCGTCTTGCCGCGGAGATCGAAAAATTCTCAAAAAATTGAAAACGCAAGGGGGCGATATTTTTGGAACACGAACAGATACTGGATCGCATTAAAACGTCGGCGACTAATACCGACAAACTCATAATTAGGCTCGATACCCTTATCAGCAGAATCGACACGGCCAAATCGAACGAGAACGCGGAGCTGGTCGAGTATTACGAGCGACAGTTCGCCGAGGTGTCCGTGGAATTTCTTGACGGCGTGGAAACTATCCTGGACGACTGGTATGCTCTGAGAGGCGAGGAACGCCCTCCAGCACAGGATGAGTACATAACCCCGGAGATGCTGGAAAGCATCCATAACACTGTCGTCTCCATCGTGCAGGGACTGCCTGTCGACTTCCAAGAGCCAATCCCAGAGCTCTTGCCTGAACCGAGCTCACTTGAACCCGAAACGCCAGAAACATACACCACCAGCCCGCCGCAGCAAAAGGTGGACCTCAGAGGCTGACGTATATCGACAGTTTTTTGAAAGAGCATAACTACGTTATTAAATTTATAGGACAATATATTGTGCCGGAATAATTTCCTCCGTTCCATGCGGTGCGGTCTAACGATTTGGCTCGTTGCTTATTGATTTATTCCACGTTTTTTTATCATTATAGAAACATTTTTGAAACTTTCGAATTTCCCGGTAAAACAAAGGTTGAAAAAGTACAACATTTAGTTATACTAATGTTCACTATACTTATAAAAAAAATTACATAAAACGCCGAAGGAGGATTTCTCCATGAAGCTCAACGTAAACCAGGTGGAACGTATACTTGCCAGTCGTAAAGAAGGATTGGATTATCAACTTGCCGAATCGACATGTGAAAGCTTTGACGTCAAGTATCTGTTGGAGAGGGCTGATAAGGAATGCCTCGAAATGTGGGAAAATCTTCGCCTCGGCGAAGTGAATTTCCATGCGAACAAAAAACTGAGGGAGGCTCAGGCTCGCCGCTACAAGACGCTAAAGCCTGAAAACATAGTGATGGTATCTCCGGGGGAAGGCGTGACGGTGGCGCTTACCACGCTGCTCAACCCGGGTGACGAGGTGATCGTGATGGAGCCGACAATGCCGTCGCTTCGCGAGATCCCGCGCGCGATAGGGTGTAAAGTGATACCCTGGAAGATAAATCCCACCGAATGGGGCTGGAAACTCGATACGGAGTTCCTGAAAAATGCCATCTCCGCCAAAACGAAGCTCTTAATCCTTAATTTCCCGAACAACCCGACAGGCTGCGCGCCGTCGATGGGAGAACTCCAGGCCATAGCGCAGATTGCCGACAGCGTCGGTTGCCGGATATTCTGCGAGGAGAGTTTCCGCGGCATGGAGCATGATCCCGGAGGGATGAGCCCTCATATGGCCGACATCTACCATCGGGCGATCTCGCTTGGCAGCGTGTGCAGAGTCGGTTTCTCGGCGCTCAGGCTGGGATGGCTGGCCACGCAGGACGAAGCGCTGATATCGGATTTTATGACGTACAAGGATTACACTTCGCCCAATCCAAACCCTATATCCGAGATACTTGGGCTGATATTTTTCAGAAATATTCAGAGTATCACGCTTCGCAACAAAAAAATCATCGAACACAACTTCGAACTCGCGGAGGGGTATTTCAAGGGCCTCCCGGACATATTTGAATGGAACCCGCCGGACGCCGGCTCGACCGCTTTCCCGAAGCTGGATTCCGCATACGACTCCGATGATTTTTGCGAGAGCGCCACGAAGGACGCCGGGCTGGTGTTGATCCCGGACAAACTGTTCTCCGTCGACATGAACAGATTCCGCATAGGTTTCGGCAGGCGCGACTTCGGCGCTTCTCTCGTAAAATTCTCCAATTTCGTGGATAGCTATATTGCAAAACACCGCAAAGCGTGAATAGGTTTTACCAACCGCGACAACAAAAACCTACGGAGGGCGAAAGCCCTCCATTTTTTATGACTAACGCCGGCATTAGCGTACATGCCGAGTTGAGTTGACGACTATACAGATTGAGAGTCCTTCATCTTCGTGAACTCATCAATATTTATAAGCGCCTTGTTTTGCTCTATATATTCGTCAATAAATGCCCGCAGCGTATCGACGGCGGTGGTTCGTTTCAGCGCGGTAATGCCAGTAAACAAGGTCCATTTATCCTCGTTAATCCTCATTGTGAAGCCTATTTGCTTATCTTTCATTGTTGCTTCTCACCCCCATTACCGCGCATTATATCATAATGGTTTTTTATTCAGTATGAAATGAGAGTAAAACTTTTTGTGATAGTGTTGACATATTGTAATTCATACTATATAATATATTTTGAAGGTTATAACATAGTGATTATTTTAAGCTCATACAAAAAAATCACTCTTAGTTTATGTGGCATCAGACACACTATTTAGAGAAAGCGGGGGTTATTATGAAATATCAAGTGAAAATAATTGAAACGCTTGCAATGACTATCGAAATCGAGGCTCCATCATCAGAAGAAGCTGTCAATCAGATGAAAAATAAGTATTGGAATGAAGAAATAGTAGTTGAAAGCAGCGCGCGGCCTGATGTTGAATTTATCGCCTCACCGATAGAGTGACGGCTTCCACGCAAAGAGGGGGATGAACAGCTCCCCCTCTTTATTCCACCACTTCAACGTTTTTGATCGAATGCTCCAAAAGCACGTTGATTAACTCGTTCCTTGAGCGGTTGCTCTTTTCCGCCAGCCCGTCCAGCGCGGCTACAGTTTCTTCTTTGATTCTGATTGAGAAAGTCTTGTAGCCATCCTCGCCCCTTACGCCGTCTTTTTTGTAAATCTTGATTGTATTGTTGTTCATGCCGCCCACCTCTTTTAGTTATTTTAGGTTGGCAGGCTCAGTGATGATATGTTATAGTCGGCAACATGGTTATGTGATATTACTGAAAAAAACCTGACCAAGATCGATAATGTGTATAAAAATATGCTTCGTTTTTTTAACAAATACCAACATAATGCAGTGGCACTACACAAACTGCTCCTCCTCGCCGCATTACCGCGTGAGACCCTTTTGTACGGGAATGGGAAAACCCCATCTTGATTAGCACCGCTATTACCTCATGACCTGAGAAGCCGCTGAGGTCAGACATTAACCACGGCCTCGAAGGTCGTCAGAACTGAGCGCTCATAACTTACGTCGTGGGTTTCCTCAAGATAAAGTTCGGTCGCCTCTTTCAGGTTAGTTACTGCTTCGTCCAATGTGTGTCCCTGGCTGGCCGTTCCGACTTCCGGGCATTCAGCGACATACCATTCGCCTTCCCTGTGGATTACAGCCGTAAATGTTTTGGTTGTCATAATTCATCCCCTCTTTGCTTTACCAACGTCCCGCCCTCCGGGAACGCTGAGAATCAAACCCTGCTACTATTGCTTATGTGTTGATTATACCTCACTATAACACCAAGGCTCTGCGCGGTTTCAGCGCGGGGCCTTTTTTAATGCCGGAGCGTCGCGTGAATTTTTTATGTGAAATAATATGAATTTATGTTATAGTTAATAACATAATAATGTGACATTATTGACAAAAATTTAACCACCCTTGCGTGTATTTTGCGAGAGGTGGCTCAGGCGAACAGGGGCATTGGGGTTGATGGTTTGATAAGGAGGAGTTGACGTGAAAAAAATTTTTAACTCTACATTCAAAATAGCCGTTATTTTCTTTTTACTGGCAGGTATTTGCGCGGGCGTTTTCGCGCCGTTTGCGGAGGCAGTGCCCGCCGCGCCGGGTGTTCATACTCACGAACAGCAAGACGGCACTATCGTCCACTTCCAACTCCACGGCGACGAATTTTTGAGCTACATGACGGACGAGGACGGAGACTTGGTTGCCTTTGGGCCGGATGGGGATATTTATCTGGCACGATGGTCAGAGGAAGGCGAATCGGATTCTTCCGACACGGTGCCGACGAGAGTAAGGCCAACCGGACGCAGGAGGGGCTCGCGAACTCCGGATTTGGAGAATATGCGCCGTCCGAGGACTTCCATACCGCGGCGCCATCTGGAGCGCGCAAGAAAGGCGCGTGAGGAACGCGACAGGGGCTGGATGGAACAATTTGAGACTCCTTCCGGTACCGAACCAATAACCGGCGCGGCAATAGCGCCAATGTCGGCACTGTCCGCAACGGACGGTACAATAGAGCGCAACGTCGTCATGATTTACGTATCCTTCGCCAACAATGGAGGCGTGCCTTCGATGCAGGGATTGGCAAGACCAAGCTCCCAAACCTTATACAACAGGATGTTCGGCGACTCTTTCGGGAGTGTTGCGCATTATTATAGAACCGTTACAGACGACACAGTGACAATAAAACCAGCCACTACTATAGGCACGGCAAACCCTGGCATAATCTTCGTTGAGCTTCCGGGACCACATGGAGATTGGAGACGTCCAAGAGATAATGATCCACGGAATGATCTTATTATACCGGCATTAATACAGGCTGCCAATGTGACCAACCCCGGCGGCTACATCAATTATTCCATATTTGATGCGAATCGCGACGGTATTATACAGACAGACGAACTCTCCATAGGCTTGATAGTGCACGGATATGAAACGTCGTCATTGCCGGAAACTCAGAGAAACTCGGATAATCCATCAATATGGGGACACGCTTGGAGTTTTAGTCTTTACACCGAGCCGCCCGTGCTGCCCCCAACCATTAATGACGTATCTGTAAGGAATTATTTTGCGCAGGGCGCTTACCAATACAGATCGCATACTAAAAGTTACGAACTGCTCACAATAGGCATAATAGCTCACGAGCTGGGGCACACCGGTTTTGGCTTCATTGATCTGTATGATACTGCCGAAGACAATAGGGGCTATAAGGGGTTAGGCTATTGGTCTCTTATGGCACATGGAAGTTGGGGCGGCGGTGATGGTGATGGTGAAGGTTCAGGTGATGGTTCCGTGCCGACCGCGCTCGACGCTTATAGTCTTCACGGCGCTCGTTTCAGTCCGCAGCTTATCGCGCCAAAACCGGTAACGTCTGGACTGAATACTCTCAATAATACTCTCACCGGGCTAACCCAATACGTGAAATTGGAGACTGACGATCCCAATCAGTTTTTTCTCGTTCAGCCCAGGGGGAATTTCGGTTACGACTCGGCTATTTGGTCAATGTCGGGTGTCACTTATCCCAACAGTGGACTGCTTTTTTTGCTTGTTGACGATAATCTTAGCGAAAACAGTTTAGCGAACAATAGTCACTACCGCGTGGCAGTTGTGCCTTCCTGGTGGCCGGCGCAGACCGAGTATTTCCTAGGCAGCAATGGTGGGCGTGGTAGTCCCCATGACCTTTTCACAATCCCACCTAATCAATCGTTTATAAACGACATGTCAACGCCTTCGACCAGAATATACGCCGGAACAAGCGATCGCTATCCAACTGTCGAAACCGCTTGGAGCGTAGACTCTATAGAATCATTTATCACAGGCGGTACAAACGTGAGTGCCCGCTTCACAATTCGCATGTTTCCAAGCGGTAGCGGTACACAGGCAGACCCATACATCATAAAGACGCCGGCGCAGCTCGATAGGGTGCGTTATAACCTGTCAGCGCATTTCAAACTGGGTAACGACATCAACTTGACCCCTTATCTTGCGTTCGGCGGCGCAGGCCGTGCCAAATGGGGCACAAGGGGCTGGGAACCAATTGGAAATAGCCTTTCCAGTTTTACCGGCAGCTTTGATGGAAACGGACATAAGATAACCGGCCTGTGGATAGACCGGAGTGATACTAACTATGTAGGCTTGTTTAGACAGACAATTAACTCAGCGATAAGAAATATCGGTGTGGAGATAGCCGCCGCCGGAGTCAGTGGCAATTCGTGGGTGGGCGGGTTGGTTGGATACTCTTACAGGGACAGCATCACAAACTGTTACACCACGGGCAATGTCAGCGGCAGCGACTTTGTCGGTGGGCTGATCGGAAGTGCAAGCAACGTCACTATCACAAACTGTTACACCACTGGCAATATCAGTGGCGGCACTGTCGGTGGGTTGGTGGGATTTCAAAGTTCTGACTGTGTTATCGAAAACAGTTACACCACAGGCAATGTCAGCGGCAGCACTGCCGGTGGGCTGGTGGGAGTACAAATCGGTGATATCGAAAACAGTTATGCCACAGGCAATGTCACCGGCAGCGGCAGCTTTACCACTGTCGGCGGGTTGGTGGGATCACAAAGCGGTGATATCGAAAACAGCTACGCAACGGGTAATGTCAGCGGCAGTGGAACTGCTGGTGGGTTGGTGGGAGCACAAAGAGGCGATATCGAAAACAGCTACGCAACGGGCAATGTCACAGGCGACGATTTTAGTAACCTTGTCGGCGGGCTGGTGGGATCACAAAGCGGTGATATCGAAAACAGCTACGCCACAGGCAATGTCAGCGGCGACTTATGTATCGGTGGGCTGGTGGGAGGTCAAATAGGCGATTGCAGCGTGAAAAACAGCTATGCCACTGGTAATGTCAGCGGTAGATATGGGATTGGCGGGCTGGTGGGAGGTCAAATTAGCGGCATCATTACCATAGTAAATAGCTACACCACGGGCAATGTCAGCGGTAATGACGATATGGGTGGGCTGGTGGGTTTTCAGAGCCGCGATAGCATCATCGAAAACAGCTATCGCTATGAGTTCGCCACGGTGAACGGCGTGGTGATTCAAGGGGACGACACAGTGACCGCAAGCGAACTTATGAACAAGGCAACGTATATCGGCAACGGTTGGCAGTTCAGCGACATTGGCCCATGGTACTGGAACGACGATGAAAAATTCCCAAAATTGAACATTGGAACGGAAAAATTTCCTTTCCTGCTGATAACAACCCATCCTCAGTATCAGGGGGTGGTATCAGGCGAAAATGCTACATTCATAGTGGCGGCAATCGGAACCCAGCCATTATCATATCAATGGCAGAAATTAAATGGCAGCTCATGGAATAATATCACTGGAGCGACTGCCGCTACGTATTCTTTCACTACACAATCATCCGACAACGGCGCTCTATTCCGCGCAATAGTGAGCGATGGCCGCCGCAATATCACATCAACCGCCGCGACATTGACGGTAATTTCGATAAACACAACAATCATAACTATTCCCCAAGTTAACAATCAAATACCTAATACAGGCACAGTGAGTAACCCCGCACCAGCGGCGCAGAACACAATCGTCAACCTCCCCGCCGTGACCGCGAGAGCGGGCTTTTCATTTAGAGAATGGCGGGTAACATCAGGCGATGTGATCATTAATAACCCAACCTCCGCAACGAATGCGTCATTCATAATGGGCAGCGCTAACGTAACAATAGAAGCCATATTTGCTCCTGCCACCTTGACATTTAATGATCAAACGCTTCCAAACGGTACTTACAATACGGCATACAGCGCGAGTGTTGCGGTGGCAACTGGCGGCAGCGGAACATACACCTACTCCGCTACAGTCCCCGCAGGGCTTACTATGTCATCGGTGGGCGTAATATCCGGTACGCCGAACGCCGCCGTAACCGAGCAAACTTTCATCGTCACTGCAACGGATACTATGTCCGGCGGGACGGCAACCGCAACTTATACAATCACGATTAGCGCCGTAGTACCCACAGTACCGCAAGGCTTTACCGCTGCGGGAGGCGACAGTCAGGTTACGCTCTCATGGAACACGCCGACCGGCAACGGCGGCAGCCCTATCATCAGATACGAGGTTTCCCGTGATGGAGTGGAAGGCTGGACGAATGTCGGGCTTAACACAAGTTATGTTTATACAGGCCTGACAAACAGCACGACATATAATTTCCGAGTTCGCGCAGTGAACGTTGCCGGTAGTGGAGCGGAAACGTCGACTTCTGCCACGCCGCAAAGTTCTGATGTCGATGTGATCTCGATTTCGGTAACTGGTGCAGGCGGTGCGACCACAATAACCACAGACGGAGGTACGCTGCAAATGTCGGCTGTTGTTTCACCTGCCGACGCCACAAACCAAACGGTAACTTGGTCTGTTGTACCCAACACAGGAAGCGCTTTCATCAGTACAAGCGGCTTATTAACCGCCATAGCCAACGGCACAGTGACGGTCAGAGCCGCCGCCAACGACGGTTCCGGCGTGTATGGTCAACTTGTAATCACTATCAGCGGTTTGTATGAAGAGGCTCCCAAAATCACCGGCCCGGTAACTATGAGGCTAGGCGAGGGTTATTCTGCAACGTCAACCGGCGTGTTTACGGTCACAGGTGCCCCGCAGCCCACAGTGATAAAAACAGGCGGTAACGACAGTATCACATGGAACGACACGACTAAGAGACTGAACATCGCGGCAGGGCTTGCAACTGGGGACTATATCGTCGAATTGAAAGCCGACAACGGGGTATCGCCCGAAGCAACGTTCACCTTTACTTTGCTGATCATTAAAGGCGCCGGTACAGAGGGCGACCCGTTTATTATCACGACGGCAGCGCAGCTTGACTCGGTACGTAATAATTTAAGCGCGCATTACAAGCTTGGCAACGACATCGACCTGACAGATTATCTTGAGCCAAACGGCGCGGGCCATGCTAAATGGGACGCGGCTGGCTGGGAGCCTATCGGAACGTCATACTATCAAGCCTTTACCGGCAGCTTTGACGGTGACGGACATGTGCTCACTGGCTTGTGGATAGACCGGAGTACACCGGACAGTTCGTGGGGTGTGGGTTTATTCGGAAACGCAAACGATGCGGAGATAAAAGACCTCGGAGTGGGAATTGATGTCGCTGGAGTCAAGGGTTATTTTTATGTCGGAGGGCTGGTGGGACGGCGATCCGGTGGCAGTATCGAAAAATGTTATACCATGGGTAGTGTCGATGTGGATAGTGTCAATGGTTATATCGGTGTCGGCGGACTGGTGGGATTCCAATTCGGCGGCAATATCACAAACAGTTACACCACGTGTAATATCAGCGGCTATGAAAGGATCGGTGGGCTCGTGGGGGGGCATCAAGAAAGCGGCAGTATAGCAGACAGTTATGCCACAGGTAATGTCACGGGAAATCCTGATCGTGGTACTCGGGGCGGGTTGGTGGGATATTCTTACGGCACACTAACCATCGAAGACAGTCACGCCACAGGTAATGTCAGTGGTAGCGGTGGTATAGGCGGATTAATTGGACATTCTGAGATCGACGTTAACATCGAAAATAGCTATGCAACGGGTAAGGTCACGGGAGAGGGTGGGGGAGTTGGTGGGTTGGTGGGAAATACCTACGGTACTGTAACTATCGAGAGTAGCCACGCTACGGGCGATGTCACGGGCAATGTCACATACAGTGATTCCGAAGGGGTAGGCGGACTGGTGGGATTTACTTTTGGCGGCATTGGCGCCATTGCAAACAGTCACGCTACTGGCGATGTTAAGGGAAGCGGTAAAAGTCTCGGTGGACTGGTGGGACAGTTAGGGCGAGATAGTAGCTCCAGCGGCAGCAGTATCGAAAACTGTTACGCCACAGGTAATGTCACGGCTGATGGCAGCGGCGACTCGCAGTCTGTCGGCGGGTTGGTGGGACGGTCCGTCGGCACCATCGCAAACAGCTACGCCACGGGCATTGTTAATGGCAGCAGTGGACTTGGCGGGTTGGCGGGAAGTGCTAGTACCATAGAAAATAGCTTCGCTACGGGTAATGTCCGCGGCACAACTAGTTGGCTCATCGGTGGGTTGGCGGGAAATGCAACCACAATCGCAAACAGCTACGCCACTGGCAATGTCGAGGGCGGTGATAGCAGTGACAGCAGTATCAGCGGTGTCGGCGGACTGGTGGGGATACTGTCGGGAGGGCCTATCAGCGTTGGTAGTATCGCAAACAGCTACGCCACGGGAAATGTCAGAGGTTCCACCCGGATTGGTGGGCTGATGGGAACGCAAGGAAGCTACACCAGCACTGCAAGCAGTTACGCCACGGGCAGCGTCAGCGGTGACCAGTTTGTCGGTGGACTGGTGGGATTTTTCGGTGGGACCATCACAAACAGTTACGCCACTGGAGATATCAGAGGTGGCAGCCGCGTCGGCGGGTTGATGGGATGGTCCGATGGCACCATCGCAAATAGTTACGCCACGGGAAATGTCACGGGCAGCGATAATGAAGTCGGCGGGCTGGCAGGATTTCAATACAGAGGCAGCATCAATAACAGCTTTGCCACGAGCAATGTCAACGGCGTTCAAGACGTTGGCGCGCTGGTGGGCAGTCGAAGCCCATGGGTTACCAACACCATGGCAAACTGTTACCGCTATGAATTCGCCACGGTGAATGGCGTGGTAATCTCACCGGACGACCTGGACAGCGCACATGATAAAAAACACGGCGGCATAGTAACCGTAAACCAGCTTTTGACGCAGACAACGTATTTCGACAACGGTTGGGACTTTAGCAGCACCGGCCAATGGTACTGGGCTGACGAGAATTTCCCAAAACTGAACCTCGGCACGGAAAATTTTCCTTTTAATTTTCCGCCAATAATAACAAAACAACCCCAGAATGGTACGGCGATCGCAGGTACAACCGTAACACTCAGCGTGACAGCCGGTCCCGAACCGTTGGAATATCATTGGCAGAGATTAAGCGGCGACACATGGAACAATATCGGCGGAGGGAACTCCGCTAATTACTCTTTCACCGCGCAAACGTCCGACAACGGCGCTCAATTTCGCGTGGAGGTAAGCAACAGCTACGATAACATAACTTCAAACATTGCAACATTGACGGTGTACACCTTGCCCCCGACGATCAACACAATATCTCTGCCGCCCGGCGTAGTAGGTACAACCTACAATCAAACACTCAACGCAAGCGGAACTACTCCGATATGGTCACTTAACAGCGGTAGCCTGCCGGACGGTTTAACTTTAAACCCGACTACCGGAGTCATTTCCGGCACTCCGACAACGGCAGATACGTCTAATTTTACGGTCAAAGCGGAGAACGACGCGGGCAGTGATACAAAACCTTTGAGCATTATCATCAATCCCGTGCCGGTTCCCCCGACGATCACCACGACTTCTCTGCCTGACGGAACTACGGGAAAATTTTACAGCCAAACACTCAGTGCCGACGGGACCGCCCCGATGACTTGGTTGCTGACCAGCGGCAGCCTCCCTGATGGCTTGAATCTGAATAGTGCGGGAGTGATTTTAGGCACTCCGACAGGGGTGAACACGTTTAACTTTTCGGTTATGGCAACGAATATCGCAGGCAATGATACACGATCTTTAACTATTACCATCAACCCTGCTAAGGTTGGCGAAATAATAGAGGGCAAGCCCGAGTACTCTGCAAATAAGGACACAATGGCTGCAAAAATGCCCGGTTTCAGCGCCGATGATCTGGATATTTCCGGAGGAAGGGTCGTTATAGATCAATCGATAGCTAAAGAGATTGCCAAAAATAAGATTGAAATGGGTTCGACTGATAATCTTGAAGTTGTTTGTTTGCCGGTGTTTGAAACAGATAGCCCGTTTGGTGGAGTTGTGGCGGTAAGAATTACGGTAACCGGCGCGCAACTTGGTGTTAGAAACCCGGAAGATATATTGCTTTTGAAGATCATCTCACCCAGCGACGGGGAATTTCTGGATTACTCAGCTATCGAATCTGGTTATGAAAACGGCAAATTTACGCTTCTTCCAAAGGGAGGCGAAGAGCCTTTTTACGGGACTATAAACCCAAGTACCGAATATGATTTGGTGGTATTTATACTAGATGGAGGAAGATATGACCTTGATGGAGATGCAGATCCGAATGGCAAAGTGATTGATCCGCTTGTGATAGTTAAGAATACTCAAGACAGCGGCGGCGGCAACAGCAGTGACTACAGCAGCAGCGGTGGTGGTACTGGCGGCGGCGACGGCGGAAGCGGCGGTGGCGGCAACAATCGCGGCGGCGGTGGCGACGACAGCGGCGGGGGAGGATGCAACGCCGCGCCCGGATTGCTGATCGCGCTCTCGGCGCTCCCGTTGCTCTTTATCAAACGGAGAAGGTAAAGACAAGGAAGGCATCGAGTACTCTTTTCGATTACGAAAGCGGGCTTTATGATATGATTATCCGTGCTCAGTAGAGCGTGACTCATCGGGTGTCGGAAGCGCATATAGCGGTTTATCATTAAGTGAGGAATGACGTAAAATGCTAAGGCCGGAAAGCATCGAATACATAAGATCAATGGCTGAGCGTTACAGTGCCGAAAAGATTCTTTTGTTCGGTTCTTGCCTTAAAGTACCCGAGGATGAAGCCGGCGATATTGATCTCGTGGTTTACGGACTCGACTCTTCCGCTATTTGGGACATGCGGTTTGAAATGGCATGGCCGGATGAACTGAATGGAAAGTGGGTCGATCTTATACGCGCCGAGAACAATGAATCCGTTATGGTTTTTGCATCAGAAGGAGTACCGATTTATGAGCGTGAACCTGAACGACAAACTGAAATTACCCCTAAAATGTCCTCAGCTATATTGTGGACTTAACAGAATTGGAGGAAAAAGATATAAGTGCGCTTGTGTGTAAGTCAACGATTTTTATCAGAAGCCTTGGCTGACAAAGCCTTGGTTGACATTGACGAATACACAAAGGAGCGGGTATAATCTCATGGCTTATGCAATGAGCGCTTGTCAGGGGCGCCTAAGAGCGTGTGTTTATTGCGCCGCCTCTTGTGACAGCGGAAGGAGGACATTTATAGTGTATGCGGTGATTGAAACAGGTGGAAAGCAGTACCGTGTTTCCGAGGGCAAAACGATTAGGGTTGAGAAGTTACAGTCGGAACCGGGGAGCACGGTCGAGTTTACAAACGTTTTGCTGCTGGGCAAGGACGACGGGCCGGTGGTCGGTTCTCCGTGGGTATCGGGCGCGTCTGTGAAGGCGAGCGTCATGGCGCACGGCAAGGAGAACAAGGTCATAGTTTTCAGATACCGCCAAAAGAATAACTATCGCAAATTTCGCGGCCACAGGCAGCAGTACACCGATCTGAAGGTTGAGTCAATCGACGGGTAAGGATTCCGCCGCCAGGGTCACAGTGACCATGACCAAAACCGGGGCCATCAGCTCCATCACGACGGAGGGGCATTCGGGTTACGCGGCGAGCGGGGAGGATATAATTTGCGCTTCTGTTTCGTCTTTGATGCAGGCCCTTTGGATAGGGCTTGAGGAGATTTTGAAAGTTCGCGATTTGAGGACGGAACGCGATAACGAAATACCCAGGATAGGGTTGGCGTGGGATCCCGATATTCACGGGACGCAGTTATTAGCCCGCACAATAGCGCGATCACTCGAAGCGATAGGGGAGTCATATCCCGGCTTCGTTGAGTATAGTGAAATTATTGAAGAATGATATCAGGAGGACATGGAATTATGATTCACAAATTCGACATTCAATTTTTCGCCCACAAAAAAGGGCAGGGCAGCAGCTCCAACGGACGCGACAGCAACCCGCAGTATCTGGGCATAAAGCGCGGGGATGGATCGCTCGTCACGGCCGGAACGATAATTGTCCGTCAGCGCGGGACCAAGTATCATCCCGGCAGAAATGTTGGCCGTGGCAAGGATGACACGCTCTTCGCGCTCGCCGGGGGCAGGGTTTCTTTTCTCACCAAAGCAAACCGCAAAGTGGTCGCCATCCTGCGTGAAGAGGCTTTGGCATAGCCGCTTTCAGGAGAAGTTCATTTTGACGGCGCACAGACTCAAACAGGGGAGCCTTGGGGCTCCCTTTTTCTCATGAAATTCGTCGACGAAATTACGCTTTCAGTCAGCGGAGGCAGGGGAGGAAACGGCTGCGTCAGTTTCCGAAGGGAGAAATTCCGCCCAAATGGAGGCCCGGACGGCGGCAACGGCGGTAAGGGCGGAGACGTGGTGCTCAAAGCCTCAACTAACATTCAGACGCTCGCGGACTTTGAAGGGCGAAGACACTTTGCGGCTGAAAACGGCGGCGGCGGCGAAGGGAACTCCCGAAACGGCAAGGCCGGCAGAACGATTGTTTTGCCTGTGCCGTGCGGCACGATCGTCTACGACGCATCGGACGGGGAGGGAATCGCAGATCTCGTGGAGGAAGGCGACGCCTTCGTAGCCGCGTTAGGCGGCAGGGGAGGCAGGGGCAACCGCGTGTTCGCGAGTTCTTTACGCAGAACGCCGCGTTTTTCCGAAAAGGGCGGAGCGGGGGAGACCAGGACGCTTCGCCTCGAACTCAAGCTGATCGCAGACATAGGGCTTGTGGGATTGCCGAACGCGGGCAAATCAAGCATACTTTCCGCCGTTTCAAACGCCGCTCCTAAGATTGCCGACTATCCTTTTACAACTCTGTCGCCTAATTTGGGCGTGATGTTCACAGACCTCGACTCCGTGGTACTGGCGGATATTCCGGGGCTTATTGAGGGAGCGAGCCAAAATAAGGGTCTCGGCCTCGCGTTCCTGCGGCACATCGAGCGGACGCGTATGCTCCTTCACGTCCTTGACATGTCGTGCGGGGACCCCGAATCGATAATGAGTGACTGGAAGACCGTGCGTGACGAAATGGAGCAGTACGACGCGGAACTTGGCGGACGGCCATGCGTGGCGATCGGCAATAAAATCGACCTCTGCGGCGATCACCTTGAAATATCGTCCGTGCTTGCGGCTCGTTTTGCCGCCATGGGCATGGATTTTGCGGCGGTGAGTGCGCTGACGGGGGAGAATATCGACGCCCTCGCGAGCCGCATCATCGAATTTTCCCGAGAACACCCGCGCCCCAGGAGCGAGGTCAGAATGTTCGCCGATTCGCGAGTCCTAGGGATAGACGATCTGCCGCATGGGAAGGCAAAAAGGCAAATCCAGATAATTCCTCTGCCGGGCGGCAGTTTCCGCGTTATCCACCCAAAATTGGAGCAGGCAGCGGAAAGATACGATCTCTCGCAGGATGAAAACGTCGCCCGTTTTACGAAACTGCTTCGTAAGTACAGGGTGGAGGAGCTATTGGAGGCGGCTGGAGCGGCAAAGGGCGCGTCCGTTTCAATAGGTAATATGGATTTCGATTTTTATCCCGACGATATTCCCGATTGATTACCGAACGAAAAATCCGCTGAATATGCAGGTTGACGAGATCCGGCAGGGCGAAAAAATTGGTATAATGGGCGGAACGTTCGATCCCGTCCACTACGGGCATCTGTTTGCGGCGGAGTTCGCTCGCGTGGCGGTGGGGTTGAGCCGTGTGATATTTGTGCCGTCGGGAAACCCTCCGCATAAGAGTTATGACGGAATGGCGCAGGCCGCGGACCGTTTTGAGATGACACGATTAGCCATAGAGGACAACCGGAACTTTGAAATTTCGCGCGTTGAAATAGACAGAGAGGGACCGAGCTATACCGCCGACACGCTTGAGGTGATATCGGCAATCAACCCGGAGGCGGGACTATTCCTCATTACGGGGCTTGACGCCGCGCTTGACATACCGAACTGGCATGAACCGCAAAAAATAATTTCGCTTTGTAAAATATTGATTATTGCGCGTCCCGGCTATATTTGTGATAAAATAAGCACGTTGAATGAGAGTATCAGGGACTCTTTGCTCATATTAGATACGGACCTGATAGATATATCGGCAACTGATATCAGGGACAAGGTGCGTTCCGGAGGTTGCATCAGGGATATGACCCCTGACGCCATTTGTGATTATATTGCGATGAAAAACCTATACTCTGGCACGGAGGCTTAAACAATGTTCAAATGGAAAAATATTCTGCTGTTTATTCTTCTTACCATGTTTGCTTTTGTTTCCGGCGCGTGGTACAGATTTGTCAATATTCCTATTCCTCCAGTTATTGCGGGACCGGCTGACGGTACGGAGCGAAGTGACGACGTTATCCCGGAGTTGGATATTGCGGGCAGGATAAACGTACTGATTGTGGGGGAGGACGACGAAAGAGGTTCGAAGCGTTCAGACACGATAATGGTGGCAACCATTGACGTCGACAACGAAAATATCCGGGTACTCGCCATTCCTCGCGATACCAGAGTGCTGATACCGAGGCACGGCAACCAGAAGATAAACCACGCCTACGCGTACGGCCGCAGCGAGCTGGTGCGCGAAACGCTGCAACGTTTTCTCGGTATACCCATTTCGTATTACGTAATGGTTGACTATGATAACTTTCCAAAGATTGTGGACCTCTTGGGCGGGGTTGATATAAACGTGGGCACGGCAATGAGATACAGGGATGTGCGCGGAAATCTCGACATCAATATTCCGGCGGGAAAACAGCGTATGAACGGGGAAACCGCCTTGAAATACGTGAGGTTCCGCAATGACAGCCTGGGTGACATCGGCCGCATACAGCGCCAGCAGCAGTTCCTAAAGGCGATGATCCACAGGATGTACGAACCGGAAAATTTCATGCGCTTAGGCGCTATTATTAAAGAAGTACAGAACACGGTAATCACGGACATGCGCCCGAGCCTGATACTCCAGCTCGGATATTTCGCCAGGAAGCTCGAAAAGCAGACAGACAGAATTTTCTTCAAGATGCTCCCGGGAAGGGCGGCGATGATAGACAATCTCAGTTACTGGGTGTCCGACAGAAACGACGCCCTGCCATTCCTCACCGCCGACATGGACGAACTGAAGGAAATGACGCATATGACCCAGGATCAACGTAATCAATTGATAGCGGTGACTCAGGCCGATGATTTTTCATCCGATTATTCCGACAACAGACTACCGGAGGGCGCGCGGGCAAACTCCAATGATGATGACGATAATACCGCTGCCGTTCAAACTCAAACTCAAGCTCAAGCGAATACAAGGCCCGACATATCGCAGATAATTGCGAATATGCCGGAGGCGGTTGCCGTGCTTAACGGCAACGGCAAACGAGGCGCGGGAGAGTCGGTCGCTACCCAGCTTCAGAGGATGGGAGTCGAAGTGGTCCACACAGGCAACGCAAAGCACTTCGATTACAGATCAAGCAACATCATATATCCCGCAAGGCCGACTGATAAGAACAGGCTCGCGGCCACTCTGCTTGCCCAGTTGTGCGGCATCAGTTCGTCGCTCACGGTATCGAACAGCCAGGCCACTTATCCGTCGCTGATTGTGGGACACGACTATGAGGCGCTGATAAGGCGTCTTGAGAACAGCCACGCGCAATTACAATAGAGGGGGAACGCAATGTCATCGGAGGAAAATTCACGCTTCATCGACGAGTACATGCCCATCATTGACGCGCTAAGAGGAAAACACGCGCTTGACGTAGCTTTCATAGATTTAAGAACTGTATCGGGGTTCGCGGACGCTTTTATTATTGCCTCCGCAAGATCGGATATTAACGCGCGCACGCTGCTGGACGCAGTGACCGGCAAACTGGATGAAACAGGCGCGCACTACAAGGTGGAGGGTATGCAGAGCTCGCGTTGGAAGCTGATCGACGCCGGAGACGCTGTCATCCATATATTCAGCAAGGCGGGACGAGAATTTTACAAGCTCGAACGACTTTGGGGCGACGCGCCTACGACAACGTTCGAGGATAGCGAGTAAAGTGAAAAAAATTTTTACGTGTATTTTACTAATAATCCTCTTTTCAAAAGTTGCTCATGGAGCTGAAATTTATGACGTTGTTGTAGTCGGCGGGGGAGCGAGCGGAGTAATTGCCGCCGTACAAGCGGCTCGCATGGGCGTCAGAGTCGCAATAGTCGAAGAATCCGGATGGATAGGCGGCCAGGCCACTGGAGCCGGGGTCGCCACAATGGATGACAATTACAGAACCAGATTCGGACTGTACGGAGAATTTATTGAAAGAGGAAGAAAATATTACGAGGCGTACGGAAAATCTGTTTCCACAGGGCTGTTCTCGCCGGGAACCTTATGTTTTGAACCCGCGGTCGGCCAGAAAATATTTTATGAAATGCTGGAGGAGGCGGGCGGGGCAGACGTTTACTTATATTCGCGTCCGCACTCCGCGATACTTGAAGAAAATCGCGTTATCGGAGCAAAGTTTTTAAGGGAAGGTCTTTTCCCTTTTGAACTGAAAGCGCGCGTTTTCATTGACGCAACCGAGTTGGGGGATTTTATCCCGCTCACCGGCGCAAGATACCGCGCCGGAAACAGGATTTCTCCCGACCTTAATCTGGACGCTCAAATTCAGGACATGACCCAGGTCGCAATAATAAGAAAATGGGCGAGTGACAAATACGGAGAAATGCCCGAGGCTCTGAAAGTCGATATAATGCCGCCCGATTACGAAAAATACGTTGATATATTCCGCGGGGTCGTCACTCTTGACGGATCGCGCTGGGGAGAAGGAGGATATCCCTTTGACGTCCCAACGCATAACGCGTACAGAGGACTGCCCGACATAGATAATCCACAGCCCGCGGGTAATTCAGACCCGGATACATGGGTTAATATATCGCGCACCAGTATAAACTGGGCAAACGATTACCCTCATTCAAACAGAGAAGGCCTCACAGTCCGTTATCTCGAGGACAGGAAACATCGCAGGGAAATAAATCGGCTAGCCACGCTCCGAACCTTACAGTTTATTTATTATTATCAAAACGAACTGAACCAGTCCGACTGGACTGTTGATATATCTCAGGGATATGACACCGGCTGGAATGCGTACGATTGGCAAACCTGGGTACATTATGACGATGATGATGAAATAGATATGGCGAAAATATACGGAGAGGCGCTCAGACATTTCCCTCCATTCCCTTACGTGAGAGAGGGCAGGCGGCTTCTTGGACTCTATACATTAACGGTTGATGATGTCAGGCGCGATAAACAACTCGGGCGCGCGCTGAAAAATTTCTCCACATCCCTTGCGCTTGGAGAATATCAGGTCGACATGCACGCGGGGCTCGCCAATGAGTACCTTGAGCTGGAACTGGGAGATAACGTCGGCAAATTTCCCGCGACATGGGTTGGAAGCGAAGGTATATATCAAGTTCCTTTTGAGGCTTTTATACCGGAAGTAATAGATGGCCTTGTCGCGGCAGAGAAAAATATTTCCGTCACAAGGATGGTCAACGGAACAATCAGGCTTCATCCCATAGTGATGCATACAGGACAAGCTGCCGGAGCAATAGCCGCGCTTTCAGTGATAAAAGACGCACATCCGAGGGAACTTGACCCATTCGACGTTCAGATTGAATTGTGGAAGGAAGGAGCTCATTTGTCCTTGTATGATACATATGAAGATGTTTCTCCGTATTCAAAATATTGGCGCGCTGTGCAGGCCGCGACGCTTTACGATTGGATGCCGCAATTGGCGGAAGGCATTTTCGGAGTGGATTTCCCATTAACCCAAACTGCGAAAAATAAACTTGAATTTTCCTCGGGAGTGGAGATACCGAATGATATGTTTTCCCGTGGAGAGGCTGTCGAATTTGTATTAAACAGTAAATTGAGAAAAGAATAAATTATGTCTTATAATAATACTTATGTCGCACAAAGGGCATTGCGCGACATAAGCAAAATTTTTTTCAGGTATTCATTTTGTCCGATATAAACGCGTTTTCTTTCAGGGATATAGTGTTCAAAAAAACCGCCGGAAATTCCGGCGGTTTGACTTATCTCGCTCTGTCTTATTCCAAACTAGAACGATGTTGCTATTATCTTTTTGAATGACTCGACTTCAAGTGAGGCTCCGCCGATGAGCAAACCGTCGATGTTAGCTTGTTTCAGCAGTGATTTACTGTTCTCCGGTTTCACTGAGCCGCCGTAGAGAATCCTAAGCGATTCGCACGCCGCGTTGCCGAACTTATCATAAGTCAGCGTGCGGATGTAGTCGCAGGCATCTTCAGCGTCGGCGTCCGAGGCGGTCTGCCCTGTGCCTATGGCCCACACGGGCTCGTAAGCG
>Ga0099364_10001819_pt1 | contig 34603 bp, 33 predicted proteins | sample TergutTh196P3_FD_73070 | JGI IMG/M metagenome (GOLD analysis project Ga0099364, IMG submission 73070) | Microcerotermes parvus P3 segment gut microbial communities from Pointe-Noire, Republic of the Congo - Th196 P3 | ecosystem: Host-associated > Arthropoda: Insects > Digestive system > Gut ... | reverse complement strand
AACAAAAAATAAAACTCAAAAAACACTTGAAGCTATAAATTCAGAAATAAACCGAACTCTATATACTACTTCTTCCATATCAAGTTCTTTTGGCGCAAGATATTTGGACCCTAGGACATCTAGGTGGTTGAGCGTTGATCCCGCGTTAGGTGAATATATTCCTTCAGCTGGACAAGGAGCAGATAAACTTCCAGGGTTAGGCGGAATTTATAACTATGTAAATTTCCATGTATATCACTATTCTGCAAACAATCCAATTAGATATACAGACCCTGATGGAAGAATTTTAGAATGGGTACAAGGAGAGGGAGTAACTGATGAGCAAATGGCAGCTATTAAGGCAGAAGCATATAGAATAATGAATTCAAATACTACAGCTGGAAATAGATTTAGAGAACTATACTATAATGATGATGTATTAATAGTAATTAATGTTAATGTAAGTGGACCAACTCAAACTGATGCAGAAAATTGGGATAATGCTACGAACGGTAAGGGAAGTAACTCTATAGTTGATATTAATGTTAATGATAGAGGTTTTTATGCTGAAGAAATGGTGTTAAAAAATATGGGTACTAGTCTTGTACATGAAATTTCTGGACATGCATATGATATTTATAAAGGTATTAGTCCATATCATGCTGGAGGAAGAGGTTCATGGTTAGGAAGACTTATGTCTGAACAAAATGCGGTTGCAATGGAAAATGAATATCGATATTTTAAAAACTTACCACAAAGAAGGTTATATGATGGAGTTTGGGATATGCCAATATATGATGCAGTATATAATACATGGCGCTTATTTCCAAGTAGAATAATGCACAATATGTATTATCAGAGATTATCAGGTCCCCCAAGTGAATGGAGACCATGATGAAGATTTTATTATTTTTATTCCTACCTATAAATTTATTTAGTATTGACGTTTATCAAAACAATATTTTTATTAATAATAATTTTTTAATTATGAATTTACCTTATGAAATTGATGATACTATTGTAAGTTTGTTTGATATTGATACACCTTTAGCAATTAATATTATAGCTATATATGCCGATGGTAATGCGTTATCTTATATAATAGATACTAGTGTGCCTGAAAGACGTTACTACTATAATTTACAAAGGCGTAATCCTAACACAAATAATTACTATATTTCTATGTTTTGGAGATTTATTGGGGAATCTTCCTTGATATGGAATGATGGAAGAGGAATAATTTTTGAAGAAATTTTACCTAATCTTTTTTTACAAAGGACGAATTCTTATGAAATACCACAAAATACCAATGTTTTAACAATTATATATAAAATTACACTGCCTTACGATTCATTGACGATTAATAATTTAGTTGATATAAATTATAGTAATAAATTATATACAAAGAAATATATAATTGAGTTTGATCTTTACTCATTCTTTAATGAAAATTAAAAAATATTTCAGTTATATTATTTTAATCTAAAGTTTAATGAGCTATACTTATGCTAATGAGAATTATTTAATGAAAGTAATAGCATATATTAATAATAAGGAATTGAATGAACAATTTAAGGATAAAAATAATTTATAAAACTCAAAAATTATCTGAAACTATAGTTTCAGAAATAGAACAATCTTATCATACTACTTCATCCATTAACTCTTCTTTTGGCGCAAGATATTTGGACCCAAGGACTACTAGATGGTTGAGTGTTGATCCAGCTATGTACCAGGGAGATTATATACCCGGCGCACCCATAAATGACGAAGTTAGGCGTAATAACAATAATTTACCAGGTATGGGCGGTATCTATAATTACGTTAACATGCATGTTTATCACTATGGCGGGAATAATCCGGTAAAGTATGTTGATCCGAATGGTAGAAATTTTTTATTACTAATATGGGATTTAGGTACTTGGGGTATTGCATCAATAGGTGAAGCTGATCAAGGTATTCCTCGATCATTATTCTCTCAGCAATTTTATACTTCAAGAGAACGGCAAATAGGAGAACGTAATTTTTTAAATGTAATTTCCTCTGGCACTGGTATTTTTAGTAGGGCAGCTGGTTTCATTGCGGCGGGTTTATCAGCTATTAGTCAAGCTAGTACGATTCCTATTGACCCCCGGCTAATAGACTATCCTTCTGCAAAAGCTTTTATTGAAGGAGCTAAAAATGAGATCGAAAGAATAAATGATATTTTATCAACGTTAGATGCGGATGTAGATTTTGGATTTTCCAATTTTTTAAGAACCCAACTTGACTTATTAACAACTGAACTCGTTATGAATGAAGAAAATGATGCCAGAAGGAGTGAGGGTATAAGAAATAGCTTTGGTTATTATGGTGCTCGAGAGCCTTATGTAGATCGTAGATCAACAAATATTGGTTCACCTCTCCCATATTATGAATTATATGAAAAATATAATGAAATTATCGAATGGTAAAGTGTTTAAGAATAAAATATTTATTACTTTTTTATTATTAATATTGAATATTTTATTATTTATGGGTTTTTTTGAAGGATTTTATACACTTAAACCAGAAATAATAAATCTTTACTATGATAATTTATTAAATGGTGAATATTTACTACATAATTATATAACTGGACAGCATATTGGGAGAATAAGTATTTATAATAACGATGATATAAATCTTAACGTGAGTTTTTTTGTTGAAGAAAATATGGGTATAAATAATACTTTAAGACAAAGTTTCCATTTTAATTCAATTGAAATTAATGATATTGTTTTTAATTCTACTTTTAATCACATTAATGATAAATTTTTTAGTTATATAAAGGATAATATCGTATTTATTATATTAAATATAAATAATGATATATTTTACAATCCAATTCCAGATAGTATAAAAAAAAGTAATAAATATTATTTTTTATTATCAATTATCAGTATTGAAGAATATAATTTTGCATTAACTGTCAATTATCAAACAATTGATAAAACAATCTATAATATGGCCAATAGAAGTCTACTTACTAGTATTTTCTTTGTACCCATTAAAACAGCCACTTCTACCAATACAGAGTAGGTTGAAATAAAATAACCTTCAAAGCAAATTTTAGAGGAAGAAATTATAATGAGAATAAGTAATGAAAATAATGCAAGAATACTGGAAGATTGGAGGTATAGAGGAAAAACCATGTGGTCTTATGCCAAGGAGAAAGGAATAATACCACAGACCTTTATTAGGCGGTTAAATCTGGAAAGGGAAGTCAAGCGAAAATTTGTAGAAGTACATACCAGGCAAAGTAAAAAGAATTACCTCAGCAGGAAACCCTCATAAAGAAAGGCGATTTAAAAATATTTGTTCAGATATTAGTCTAGAAAGAATACTTAAGTATTTTATTGGATAAGTTAAAATAAGCCCCATTATATTAGACATGAGTAATGTTAGGAAATTCATAAGACCAGGGAATACAGATTTAAGGAAATTAGTAAATGGTCTTACAAGGATAGTTCAGGATGAAATGAAACAGGACCCTATCAACAGTGAATATATATTTTGTAACAGGGATAGAAAGTTAATTAAGGCAGTATACTGGGATTACACCGGATTTTGGCTTTGTCAGAAAAGGCTTGAGAAAGAAAAATATCCCTGGCCATTAAAAAAAGAAGAGGCAAGAGAATTGAACATAGAAGAACTAAAGATGCTTTTGTCAGGAATAGATTTCTTTAAAACTCATAAAATATTATGTTATAGAAAAGTTCCACAAATGAATAATAGCTCTAAAAATGTGAAAAAGCAGATTAACTTAAGTTAACTATTACTATTTTGCTTTTACACTAGATAAAGTACAAGATTTTCTTTATAATAATAGAAATAAATAACTGGGCAACTGGTTTAAGATTAAGTGTACCAATTAAAAATTATTGGTACACATACCTGATAAGCCTGTTTCGGCGGCTATTGGGTATCTTTAATTACAGAAATAATCCCTATTAAGGGAAATGGTATTAATGTGTCTAAAGGATTTATATGCATAATGTAAGAATTATTAAAAATAATAAGCCTCAAAAAGCGACGGAAACAACGGATTCAGTAAAAAACCAATCTTTATATACAACTTCATCCACATCTTCTTACTTTGGCGCAAGATATTTGGACCCAAGGACATCTAGATGGTTGAGCGTTGATCCCGCCATGTACCAGGGAGATTACATACCTGCTGCCCCTATAAACGACAATGTTAGGCGCAATAACAATAACTTGCCAGGAATGGGAGGTATTTACAATTATGTTAACATGCATGTTTATCACTATGGCGGGAATAATCCAGTAGTTTACATAGACCCAGATGGGAAAAGTACAATTGTTATACATATAAGAAATCCAGAAGCTTGGTGGAATGACTTAGCTGGTGGAGCACATGTTGCAATAATTTTTACCAACCCTGGCAGGAATTTTTTTGGGTTACCTCTTGACCCAATACTCTATGACCCTTCTGGATCATTTAATATTGGATCTGGCATGAGACCAAGAGATGCTGTTTTTACAGTTACAGAAGAAATTATACAAGAATATTTTTCATTTCATTTTAACGCAGGTACTTCTGCAATAACATTATTTACAATAAATACTAGCTTAGAACAAGAAGAAAGTATGGCAGCACAAGCAATGGCGCTTGGAGAAAATTACTTATTTTTTCCTATGACTTGTGCAAGAGATGTATCAAATGTATTAGAAATCCTTGGTATTGAGCAAACCCATTACCCTGGTAATCTATATTTACAGCTGATTAAACTTGTCATAGCAGAGAGAGCTGAAGTTACTATTTTACTTAATAACAATGAAGCACAATAGTAAAAAAGGCAATTTCAAATATGGTTTTTATGTGTATCAAATCATACCAATTTTATTTATTTTCTTGATCTATATTGTGCTTTCAATACTATGTATTAAAACTGTACTTTATCTAGATAATATTGAAGGATTATTATTTTGGTTTACAACATTAACCATAAACATATTAATCTCATTTTTTCTAAGGATAAATATATTAAAATTTGTTTATCTAAAATCTTTTATTACAACAATTATTTTTAATTTCTTTTTTTTAGGCATAACTTTATTTCTTACTGCTAGACCATTTAGAATATATCCTAATTCTGATACTATTTTACTTAATATGAAACAAATAATTATGGAAATCACATTTTCAGGTAATTGGCTTATACCTCTTATAGTTTTACCAATAAAAAAATTAGCATCTCGAGTTAATAAAAATGTTTAGAATACTTAATTATAAAAGGTGCTTTATAAATAAATTGATTCATCTTAAAAATAATCAAATTTATTAATATCTAAACTTTTCACCCCAACTCCCCAATCTTTTCTAAATAATCCTCATTTACTGCTGCCTTTATCTCATTCTCTCCCGGATGGTACTTCTTAAACACTTTAGCCAATAATGGCATTTTTACCTGTGTATACCTGGCTGTGTTTTCTATATTCTTGTGTCCTAATAGTTCCTGTACATGGCGTATGCTGGCTCCATTATCCAATAAATGTGTTGCTGTAGAGTGTCTTATTGAGTGTGTACTTCTTTTTGGGGCATCCATATTGAATTTTAGTAAAAGTGTCCTAAAGCGGCGGGATATTTCTTTAGACCTCATTGCCTTATTTTTAACCCAAGAACGGCTACCAAGAAATACAGGTTCATCTTGTTTATTTATCCTATTGCCTAGGTATCTTATTAAAAAATCCCTGGCTACTATAGATATGGGTATTACCCTATCTCTTTCATACTTACCTTTTACTATAATCTCCCTGTCATCAAGATTCAAATTTCCCACATAAAGTCTTGCCGCCTCAGATACTCTTAATCCGGATGAATAAATTAACTCATATAATGTCCTGTCTCTAAGCCCTATTGGAGTAGAAGTATCTATCTTTTCAAGAAAAATAGAAATATCTTTTTCTGTAATTACATCTCTTAATGCTACTCTATCTTGGGGTATATCAAAAGAAATATTCTGCAATGGATTATTCTTGATAAATCCCTCTCTGTAAAGCACAGCAAATACCTTCTTTACTGCCAAGAGTCTCCCATTTATTGTCCTTTTACTTAATAATTCCCCCTTATACCTGGTTCCTGTAACACTCTTTTCTTCGCAAATATACTGGTAATATTTATATAGTTCTTTTCTTCCTATATCTGAAATTTCATCAAGTTTCTCCTTTTCTAGCCATGTAAAGAACAATTTTACATTTCTTAAAACCTCTTTTTTGTAAACTAGATTACTACGGTTTCCTTCAAGGTCTGTGCTTAAGAGCTTTTCTATAAATGGTAATAAAGTTTCATTTTTCATACTAACCCTTCTTGTTTCCATTTTCTTGGGTGGTGGTTATCAAGGCTTTCTTTTACTTCGTCTTTGGCAACATGGGTATAGATCTGTGTACTGGCTAATTTTTCATGCCCTAAAATTACCTGTATATGCCTTATATCACAGCCTTTTTTAAGTAGGTGTGTTCCAAGAGAGTGTCTAAAGCCATGGCTTGTAATAACAGGTATTTCTAACTTTTTACAGGCTTTCTCAAGTTCATTATTAATGCTCTCTTGTAGCCCAGAAAAGCTCAAATCAAAGAGTTTTTTGCTCTTGCCATGCATTTTTAAGTATTTTAAATAATGAGCCAGAACCGAGGCAGCATAACCAGTAAGAAAAGCAATTCTGTCCTTATCTCCTTTGCCATGTCTAATTGTTACTACCTTTCTTTTTATATTAATGTCTTCCACTTGTAAGCTTGCCGCTTCTGATATCCTCATGCCGGTAGAGTAAAGTAATTCCGCTAAAACATGTGTTCTATAGGCTTCCTTACTGATAAAATTCCTAAAGTGCTTTAATAAAACTGCCATTTCCTCTATATTCAGTACATTCCGGCTTATTTTTTCAGGGATTCTTGGGTAATTTATAGCTAAAAATGGATTATTATCTATTTCTCCTGTCAAAACTAAGAAATTACAGAAACTTCTTGCTGTTTTTAACCTAGTGCAGCAAGTTCCTGCTTTGATTGGCATACCTTCTTTTGTAAGCTCCCCGGCAATATATGCTTTATACTCTAGAGCATCTTGTATACTAATAAACGACGGATTTATATTATTCTCTTCAAGGTATTTAAGGAATATAAGGCTTCGATTCTTTACTGTTGTAAAGCCTTGCCCTTTGGAACGTGGTTTTTGCCATTTTAGGTATGCTTCATATAGATCCAAGTATTCTTTACTTAGCTCATTTTTCATAAGCTTGTATAGCATGGGTTTTATGAGCTGTCAAGGGAAGTTTTAAAACGGTTATTTTAATTATAACTGCTTTTTATTGAAAGAAGTGTGGGACTTTAGAGGTATTATTATTCATTCTGACGAGTTCCTATAGTCCAAATTAAGCTTGATAACAGAATTGGGATAATAAGCATAACACCAATGATACTATAAGCATCTAAACGAATGTTCAAAAGAGTTATTATAAAAGCAATTATAGAGCCACTAAGAAAATAATACCTTAGTATTTTATTAATTATTCTTCGGCTATATTTTAATAAAAAAAATGACACTATATTAAAAATAATAAATAGTATAATGCTAACCATTATTAACGTTAATATTTCATAAAAATTAATATGTTCCTGCGTTGTTATATATACTCTGTTTCCTAGTATATAACCTAAAATAATTTCTAATATTGTAAGAATGATTAACGAAATAAATACCTTTTTTTTCATTCTCTTTTTTTCCAACTTACTTCAAATCTGACTCCCCATAAAAAGGCAGCGTCAAAAATTAATTCATCGTTATGTATTGTCAATTGAAAACCAGCTTGAATACCTATTGAACCACCAGCGCCTATTCTTACATCTCTGTTTCCAACAGGAAATTTCGTACCAAATCTACCCTCAAGAGATATCAAAGATGCTCTCATCCTAAAATTTGCTCCTCTATTTGTTATACCAATATCTAAAGACCCATTTAATAAATCAAAATCCCCTCCAACAAAAATAAATGTATCTGTTTCACCCCCTAATGAAATTAACCCTGCACTAAGATGTAATTCTGAGCCATCACTATTATCTAAAAAAGCTTCAGCCCATAATGATCTTGCTCCATTATTTTCAGGTCCATTCGGAGATAAAAAGTAATGTTCATAAACAGCGGTTTGTTGAGTGGTTGGCTCATATACAGTAAAAAAAGGTTCATCATTTCTACCATCTGGATCAATATACATAACTGGATTATTCCCTCCATAGTGATAAACATGCATGTTAACGTAGTTGTAAATACCGCCCATGCCTGGTAAATTATTGTTATTGCGCCTAACATCGTCATTTATGGGTGCTCCCGGTATGTAATCGCCCTGGTACATTGCGGGATCAACCGACAACCACCTACTAGTCCTTGGGTCCAAATATCTTGCGCCAAAGTAATAAAGACCTGTCTCGGCATCAAGCTCTTTGCCGGTAAACCTGAATACTGTGGGGTAATTTCGGGCTTCGGTAGTTTGCCTATCTACCCATAGCTCTCCATAAGGGGTATATTCTATATGCTCATATACAAAGCCCCTGGAGTCTGTTATTAGCTGGGCACTCCCAAGGTGGTCGCCATGGTAAAAATACTGTCTATCTCTTTCGGCTATCTCATTTACTACAGTAAAATCACCCCTCTTTGTAAGTATTCTTGTTTCTCCTAAATATATATGCTTACTTTCTAGCTGGTGCATAGCATACTGGGAAACCTGGAACATTCTGTTAAAGTATAATGTTTCGTTGGCTACATTTCCTGTTACAGAGTATTTTACTGCCCTCTGCCCATCTGCCCCATAGCTATACTGCACATTATAACGGCTGTCTGAGCTATTTATTAAGAAATTCCTCTCGTTCCATACATATCTTCTTTCATAGCCACTAGTCCCTACTGTACTTCTATTAAACAAGGCAAAACCATAATTTGTAGAATATATATCGTCGTTTTCCATGGCTGTAAAACCATCATTATTGGAAGTAGATTGCTCTCCAAAGCTCTCCCTTACAAGGTTCCCGTTTAGGTCGTATTCATAATACATTCCGCCTATATTGTTTAGCTTTCTTGTTCCGGGTATATAGTTGTATTCAAGGAAAGCGTAGTTTAGCTCATCTCCCAAAGCTTGTGGAAGAGATTGCTGAGCACTGCTTATCTTGCTTGTCATGTTTCCTATGGTATCAAAGCTAAAAGTCTGCCTGTATATGCCATGGTAAGCGTTAAGGCCCCTTGTATTATCTCCCTGGCTTACACCATCTACCTGTATTAACTGGTAAAGGTTATCATAGCTATATGTTTGGCTTGTAGAATAAAACCCTGCATTATTTGTATAGGAAAGTACATTTCCTACAAAATCAATATTTCTCATTATTGATTGTCCCAGTTAATAAATTATATTCAATAATGATACCATTATTACCTATAAAAGATTCAGTAATAATTCTTTCATTTTCTATAAATTCTGAGCGCATTAAATATAAACTTGGTCCGTTAAAAAGTAATGGATTATTTTTATCTTTGACATCCAGATTATAAACTAAACCTTGTTCGTCATTAATTAAAGTTAAGACATATAGATAATCATCAACTTCAAAATAAACTATTTTATGATAATCGTTCATTGTTGTAAGAATAGCTGTAAATTCTGTGTTATAAATTCGTCCTATTATATCAGTTTTATTTGTATTACTATAATTACAAGCAGTTAATAAAAAACCAATAACAAAAAAAATACTAATCAAAAGGTTTTTCACTTGAAATCTCCATGTTCAACAGCTATAATTGAAATTCTTGTATTCATATTTCCTTCAGATAAAAATGTAATTAATTTATTAGAGGATAAAATTTTATTATAGTTTGATGAAAAAGTTGGCTGGGTAATATCTTCCGCCAATGATTTTTCAATTAATATTTCTCCATTAAAGTCTAAAGCGTAAAAGATACTTCCTAAAGAATTATGAGAATCCACAAATCCTATAATAAAATAAACAGTATTGTTAAAATATTCAAAATCAATAATCCTAAATGTAAGCCAAACTTCATCCCATTGATATCTTTTTAATAATATTTCCCTTATATACTCTATTTGTAAATTAATTGCTGCCAATAAATTAGGGTAATCATTAATTATATTTAAGTTAAAATTATTTATGGATGTATTATTTAAATAAAAATCTTGTAATGCATCATTATTAACAAAATCTGATTTATTTACTAAAATTGTATCATTGGCAATAACTATATAATATTTATTAAATATTCCTTCATCAATCTTAACTAAAATTTCAAATATATAGTTATCAGAATTATATGTGTTACTATAATAAAAATCAGAATAACCGGCATTTGTTTCTCTGAAGTTAAAATCAATATCAAAATTTACTTCTATAATAGTACCCTCTATTGTAACTGAGTTATCTGATACACAGGACATTAAATAAAACAAAATTAATATTAAACATTTTTTCATTGATTTGGTCTACGCATTCTGCCGAGGCACATTAATACCATTTCCCTTAAAAGGGATTTTTTCTGCAACTAAGGATACCCAATAGCCGCCGAAACAGGCTTACCGGATATGTGCCTATTTTATCTTATAGGCACTTGTAGTTTATTATACCCCGTTTTTCTTTACTCGTCAAAGGCTAAGCCTTTGCTCTGCCTAGATATAATAACAAAAAAAAGCCGACCTTACAGCCGGCTTTTTTAAGTGTAAAAATCCATGAAGTTTGCACATAGTGCAAACTTCGAGGATTATTAAAATCGTAAAACGATTTTAATAATCCATACCCCCCATGCCGCCCATACCGCCGCCGGGCATTGGCATAGGTTCTTTCTTTTCGGGGGCATCGGTAATTGCACATTCTGTAAGAAGCAGAAGACTTGCAACAGATGCTGCATTCTGAAGGGCAGAGCGGGTAACTTTTGCGGGGTCTATGATTCCTGCTTTTATCATGTCTGTCCATTCCATCTTTGCAGCGTCATAGCCTATGCCTTTCTTTTCGTTCTTGGCTTTTTCGGCAATTACGGCACCATCAAGGCCCGCGTTTTCAGCTATCTGGCGAAGAGGTTCTTCAAGGGCGCGTCTTACAATCTTAAAGCCCACTTTTTCGTCATCTGTAAGTTTTGCAACATCCGCCTTATCAAGGGCAAGTTCTGCCTGAATTAAAGCAATGGCGCCGCCGGCTACTATGCCTTCGTCTATTGCTGCGCGGGTTGCAGAAAGGGCATCTTCTACCCTGTGTTTCTTCTCTTTAAGCTCTACTTCTGTGGCTGCGCCTACATTAATTACTGCTACGCCTCCTGCAAGTTTGGCAAGCCTTTCGTGCAGTTTTTCTTTGTCGTAGTCGCTTGTAGTTTCTTCTATCTGCGCTTTAATCTGGGCAATTCTGTCCTGTATATCTTTGTTCTTGCCTGCGCCATTTATGATTGTGGTGTTGTCTTTGTCAATTTTAATTGTCTTTGCTTTTCCAAGCTGGCTTATATCTGTGTTTTCCAGTTTAAGACCTAACTCATCGGAAATTACTTCGCCGCCTGTAAGTATGGCAATGTCTTCCAGCATTGCTTTTCTGCGATCGCCAAAACCGGGGGCCTTAACTGCACAGGTGCGTAAGGTTCCTCTAAGGCTGTTTACTACCAGGGTAGAAAGTGCTTCGCCATCCATGTCTTCTGCAATAATAAGCAGGGGTTTTCCGCTTTGGGCTACTTTTTCCAAAAGGGGAAGCATATCTTTCATGCTGGAAATTTTCTTGTCGTGAATAAGAATAAAAGCATCTTCGTATACACTGGTCATTGTGTCTCTGTCTGTAACAAAGTAAGCAGAGATATAGCCTCTGTCAAATTGCATACCTTCGACAAAGTCTATGGTTGTATCCATGGTTTTTGATTCTTCTACGGTAATAACTCCGTCTTTTCCTACTTTTTCCATTGCGTCTGCTATGGTATTGCCTATTTCTGCATCGTTATTTGCAGAAACAGATGCTACATGGGAAATTTCTTCCTTATCGTTAATTTTTTTGGAACTTTTCTTGATTTCGTCAACTGCAATTGCCACTGCTTTATCTATACCGCGCTTCATTTCCAGCGGGGTAATACCTGCGGCAACTGATTTTAAACCTTCTTTTACCATTGAATATGCTAAAACTGTGGCTGTGGTAGTTCCGTCACCGGCTACATCATTTGTTTTTGTGGCTACTTCTTTTAAAAGCTGGGCGCCCATGTTCTCATAAGTGTCGGCCAGTTCAATTTCCTTTGCCACCGAAACCCCGTCCTTGGTAACCGTGGGGGCACCGAATTTCTTGTCTAACAGGACATTGCGTCCTTTGGGGCCCAAGGTTACTTTTACTGCCTGGGAAATTTGCTCAACCCCTGCCAGAAGTTTTCTGCGGGCTTCCTCGTTGAACACTAACTGTTTTGCCATTTTCCTACTCCTCTTACTCTTTAATTACCATTTTAAGGTTAAATATGATTAATTTGCTCTCGCTGTTATAAAATATCAAAAATGCAGAATAATGGCAATAGGGTTGCCCGCATTGTTACTGCATGTTAGACTTTTTTCGGAGGCATTTTGATCCATATTTATACTGATGGCTCTTGTCGAGGGAACCCCGGTCCCGGGGGCTGGGCCTATATTATCTATACCGAAACTCTTGTGGGAAATATGTCGGGAGATTTAGTGCTTGCCGAAGATTCAGGTGCTTCTAATGATACCACAAATAACCAAATGGAACTCATGGCTGTTATCTCTGCATTAAAATCTTTAAGAAGCCTTAAAATGGATGAGGAGAAAATAACAGTTTATACAGATTCTCAATATGTTCAAAAGGGTATAGAAGAATGGATAATTAACTGGAAAAAAAACTCCTGGAAAACCAGCAACAAAAAACCTGTAAAAAACAGTAGCTTATGGCAGAAGCTGGATGCTCTTTGCATAGAGTTTCAGCAAAAAAACCAAAAAATTACCTGGAACTGGGTAAAAGGTCATTACGGCAATAAATATAACGAACACTGTGATAAGCTGGCAAAGAAAGCTATTGCATCCTTATCATGATGATGCTAAACTGGTACTAAGGGAGCTGCCTATGAAAGTAAAAAACTATGACCGTAATATTATCGGGATACTCGCATTAATTTTTATAATGCTTGGAGCTGTATCATGCGGAAGTACTCCGCCGGAAGAAGAACCTCTTCCACCTGCACCGGTAGAAGCTCCTGTAACGGGGCAGCCTACCGCCCCCGGGATGACGGATCTTGAAGCTCTGGAAGCTGCAAGAGCAAGAGCTTTAGCCGCGCAGAGTTTGGCAGCTGAATTTAATGGGGCAAACTTATTCCCCTCCGAATGGGCAAATGCTGCTTCGCTTTTGAACACTGCAGAATCCCAGATGAACACCACAAACCAACAGAACACCAGAGATTCTACTGCACGTTTTATTGCCGCTGCGGAAGCGATGGAGGCACTTGCCGAACTTGCCCTAAACAGAAATTGGGAAAATACTCTGCAGGAATTAAACAGGGCACGCAGTGCCGCAGTTAATGCCGGAGCAGAGCGCCTTTCACCCACACACCTTGCACAGGCAGACAGTGCCGCCGGTGTAGCGGGGAGCAGCTTTCAGGCAAGGAATTATATTCAGGCAAGAGATGAGGCGCTCAGTGCTATAAGCATGTACAATTCCATTAGAATGGCTCTGGATGCATTTGCTCTGCGGGATGAGGTAGCTTATGTCGCACAGAGTCTGGTACCGGACTACCTGGAAAGGGCAGATAATATTGCCGACCTTGCTTTACAGAGCTGGGATGCAGGCGATTATATCAGAGCCGAGGAGCTTATCAGGCAGGCGGAAGAAATGTATGCAGCATTGAATATTGGAATTACTGCATACAATATGCGCGAAGAAATTGATTCAATGGGATTCCAAAGGTTCGACATCAACAATTTTGTCATGGCAGATGATGCACTCTTTAACGCAGGGGAGAACTTCCTTGACGGGAATTATGTTTATGCCAGAACAAGGGCAGAAGATGCCGCCCGCCGTTATGCGCAAGTACAGCAGACTGCGTGGAGGCTTTATGCTGCCGAGAGAAACAATGCCGCTGAAGCCCAGCGCGCAATAGCCATTCAAAACCGTGCCAATGTTGCAGTACGGGAAGAGTTTAATGCTGCACAGCTTTTATACTCAAGGGGTGCCACTGTGCAGGGAGAAGCCAGGTACAGAGAGGCCGTAAGTCTTTTTATTGAGAGTGAAGCCCAGTTTGCAGATGTTGCCCGTATAGCGCTGGAAAGAAGGCAGGCCGCAGAGGAAGCTTTAATTCAGGCTAATCAGAGAATGGCAGAAAGTGATGAAACCGCAAGAAATGTGGAAGCAATTCTTAGAGGAGGTACAACACCATGAAGCGGAAATTAATGATTGTACTTGCATCTTTATTTATACTGGGTATACTCCTGCCGTCTTTTTCCTTTGCCCAGCAGGTTCCTGTAAATATCAGAAACAATGTTTATTTTTTGGAAAGTGTAAGACAGGCTAATCTTGCAAATCTGGCATTCGATGAAGGCGATTATGTTTCGTCTTATAATTATTCACAACAGGCCATTCATTATGCCAACCTCTCTGATGAATTTGTTTTACTGCAGTTAAAAATTAGGGAAACCGATGAAGCCATTGCCGCCGCAAGAAGGATGCTGGACTTTGCAGATTCTGTAGATGCAGGTACAAGATATCCGGACGAATACAGTCTGGCACAGAGCTTGTTCACCCAGGCCAGAACTTACCGCGCATCTGAAAGATGGGATGATGCCATAGAAGCGGCAAATCAGGTTCTTGTTGCACTTGCAGGAATAAGTGAACCGGGCATGCAGGGAGTGCTGCCCTCACAGTACACTGTAAGACAGTGGAACCTTACACGTGACAGTTTTTGGGTGATAGCAGGATGGCCCTGGGTATATAACGATCCTTCTCAGTGGAGAGTGCTCTACGATGCAAACAGGGACAGGATCCCCGATGCAGGCAATCCCGATCTTATCCTTCCCGGTATGGTTATGTTAATCCCCAGTCTTAGGGGTGAAGCCCGTCAGGGTATGTACGAAGCAGGCAGAGATTACACCGGTCTGCTTCCTGCTGCAAATCAAAGCGGTGCCAGGCTGGTTTTACCGGGGCAGTACACAGTAAGATCATGGGCAACAACGGGTGACAGCTTTTCGGCAATTGCTGGTTGGTCATGGGTATACAATGATTCTTCACAATGGAGGGTTTTGTACGATGCAAACAGGGATAGGATCCCACAGCCGGATAATCCCGACCTTATACTCCCCGGAATGATAATGCTAATCCCAAGCTTGGGAGGAGAAGTACGCGAAGGGATGTGGGATGCGAATGCAACATATCCTACATTCTCAAGATAATATTGAAATTAGATAATGAATCATCTGGAGAAGTTATTTAGTCTTAAAGGTAAAGTAGCCATAATAACAGGCGGTGCAAGAGGAATAGGAAAATGCGCCGCCTCCAATATGGCAGCTATTGGCGCAGATATAGTAATATTCGACATCCTGGAAGAAAAGGCAGCAGAAACTGCAAGAGAAATTTCTTCAGAGTATGGTGTAAGAACAGCAAGTTACTTCTGTGATGTTACCAAGCCTGTGGATGTAAAAGCAAAAATCAAAGAAGCCGCCGAAAAAATGGGCTCTCTTGATCTCCTTTTTAATAATGCCGGCATAGTTATAAACACTCCCGCGATAGATGTATCTCCCGATGAATGGAATAATGTTGTAGATGTAAACCTTAACGGAGTCTTCTATGTAGCACAGGCCTTCGGCGCTTATCTTATTGCAAATAACAGAAAAGGTTCCATAGTTAACACTGCCTCCATGTCGGCAAGCATAGTAAACATTCCCCAGCCTCAAGCTTCGTATAATGCAACAAAAGCTGCAGTCAGGCATTTAACAAAATCCCTTGCTGTAGAATGGATAAACAAGGGTATACGTGTAAACAGCATAAGCCCTGGTTATATAGAAACAGAGCTCACTGCATCTGTTAGGGAAGATTACAGGAAATCCTGGGCATCACAAATTCCATGCGGCAGGATGGGTAAGCCTGAAGAGCTTGTAGGTGCAATTATTTACCTCTTTGCAGATAGCTCATCCTATACTACAGGCTGCGATATTATTATTGACGGCAGCTTTACTACTGTTTAAGGTATTGCAAGAATAAGGTCATTGCAGTTCCTATAAGGGCATTTATATAGGGCGGCTTACCCATATTTTTTATCACATCTTCGCAAGGCAGCAGTTCTACTTCTACATACTCATCCGGATCCAAGTCTTGATCATAAGGTCCTTTTAGATCCAAAGCCAAAAAGAAATGCATTCTGTTTGTCATAATGGCTGGGTTTGGGCTAAAAGAACCAAGTTTGATGATTTTTTCTGGGACATAGCCTGTTTCTTCCTTTAGTTCCCTAACAGCCGATTTTTCCGGATCTTCCCCTTCTTCGCATACCCCTCCGGGGAATTCAAGGCTAATTTCCTTTGCACCATGTCTCCATTGCCTAACCATTACAAATTTTTGCCCTTCTTCTGTTTCGATTAAGGGAATTATCATGGCCCAATCCCCGGCACTTATTACATTAAACGTTTTTAGTTTATCTTTGGGTGAGCGGCAGTAACTATCCTCTACACTAAAAATCGGACGGCTTAAGACTGTTTTTCTGTCTTCTTCTTTCCAGCTTATGTTATCGTAACTATTCTTCATTGACAGCACTATACTTTCTAATTTAAGGAATTTCAAGTATAATTTTTATATGACCATGCAAAATAAACTGGATAAACTTCGCAGTCTTGATAAGGAATGGGGACATCTTGGTAGAATCATAGCCGCCCTTCAATGGGATCAGGAGACCATGCTGCCGGAAAAAGGCGTTCCCGAAAGATCAGAGCAGCTGGCTCTTATAGAGGGAATACTCCATGAACGATTTAGTTCCATAGAAACCGGAAACCTGCTTTTGGAACTTGGTTCCAGCACCGAAAACCCTGAAGGAGACGAAAAGCTAGCTCCTCTGGATAGAGATTTTATTAAAGTGATACGGCGAAATTATGATAAAGCAGTAAAGCTGCCTACAGATTTTGTTTCCAATGCTGCAAGGGCAGAGGGATTATCACAGGCTGCCTGGGTTAAGGCAAAAAAAGATAACAAGTTTAATGATTTTCTTCCTCATCTTGTAAAAATGCTGGATATAGCACGTCAGCGTGCTGCATACTGGGGTTATAAAGATAATGCCTATGACGGGCTTTTGGATATTTATGAACCCGGTCTTGGAACAGAGGGAATATCCGCGCTTTTTAAACCCCTGGGAGAAAAGCTCTCTATACTGTTAAAAAAAATATCTGCTAAGGAAAGACCAAATACTGATTTTATTAACAGGGAATTTGATGTAAAAAGTCAGGCTTCTTTCAGTAAAAAACTAATGGATGTTTTAGGTTTTAATTTAGCGCAAGGACGCCTTGATGTCTCTGCTCATCCATTTTGCACAACACTTGGTTCTTATGACGTGCGCATGACAACACGTTACCTTACTGAGAATTTATTATCTTCCATCTTTTCTGTAATTCATGAATCCGGCCATGCTTTTTATGAGATGGGGTTCCCAAAAGAGCTTCATGGCTCTTCCCTTGCAGAAGGTGCTTCCATGGGTATACACGAGAGTCAATCAAGACTTTGGGAAAATGTTATTGGCAGGAGCCCATCCTTCTGGGTAGAGCTCTTCCCTATGTTAAAAGATCAATTTCCGGCTGAACTATCTTCTGTACTTTTTGAAGATTTTTATAGGGCCATTAATATTGTGGAAGCATCACTAATACGTGTAGAAGCAGATGAACTTAGTTATAGTTTACATATAATACTACGTTTTGAGCTGGAAAAAGCACTCATTAGCGGGAGCTTAAATCCTGAGGATCTTCCGTCTGCCTGGAGGACAAAGATGAAGGAGTATCTTGGAGTGGAGCCCGAAACAGACAGTGAAGGGGTGCTGCAGGATATACACTGGTCTATGGGTGCCTTTGGGTATTTCCCAAGTTATGCCCTGGGGAATCTTTACAGTCTACAGTTTTGGGATAAGTTAAAAGCTGATATTTCAAATGTAGATGAACTTATAACACGGCATAATTTTAAATCCATACATGAGTGGTTAAAAGACAACATTCATGTTTGGGGCTGCCGGCTTGAGCCAAGGGTTCTCTTAAAAGCTGTTACCGGGCAAAGCCTTTCCAGCAATGCTTTTCTGGATTATATTAATGAAAAATACTCGGCTTTATATGGTATAAATTAATGACTTTAATTCAGGAAGATATACTATATGAATTTCTGGAATTATGTGATGAAGAATTTGATGTAGATGAAGCTGTATCCTATATAAAGGAAACTGATCCAAGCAGATCCCGGCGCCTTCCCATGGAAGTAGATGCATTCATAAATAACAGAAAACTGGCGTTTAACACAGGTCCCGGGAAGTGGGTATCCCGGAGAAGTTTTTTTCAAAATCTTTCTTTTGTTATATGCCCAAGCAGGCTGGAACTTTTAAACGGAATATTAATTCCGGGGCATCGCTGTGTTCCCTTTGCCAACAGTAATCTGCTTCCAAATGAGTATGTTTTTTTTTGGGAAGGGATTGCCATTCCTTTTACAAGCAGCGAAGGTCCGCCTGAGGAGTATTATCCATACTACGGATTATTCGGCGAGGAATATGCCCCTCAGTATGTAGCAAGGGATAATGCAGAAAACGAAGAAGCTTTTCTTGAAGACCCTTATGAAGATCCTCCTGAAGTTTCGATAAAAACTCTGGACATGCGTAAAATTTTTATGGAGACTTCTTTCCTTCCTGGAGATCGTTTCCTGGTTAGTACTCTAAACTGGAGAAGAGGCAAATTCCTTCTAAAAAAAATAGAAAGAAATCAATGGAGCCAAAATGAACTTGATGACTGGTTTAATGCTGCCGAGGAAGGCTTCCAGAGATCATTTCAGCTTTTGGGACCGGGTTCCTGTACAGAAGATCAACTGGCTTATGCCTATTGGTATGGTAGTTCCAGAATGAGAGAGCTCCCCGCATACTCACTGGAGGAATACCTCTACGAAAAGAGTGACAAGGTGGAGACAGTTCCCTACGGTATAGAAACGCGCTTTTGGTTTGGAGGCAGGGAAATCCCTGATAAAAAAGAACTGGATAAAGAGAATATGCGCCCCGATGCAACCCCGCTGGAATTGATTCTTCATAATATGAACATTCCTTTATCCGAATTTGCAGTACAGGCATATATAAGAGACGGGCTTTACCGTGACGAGCCGGATGAGACTGAGATAAAAAACAGAATTGTTCCTTCCAGTATAATTCTGGATCAACAGGATGCAAAATACCTTGAAGAGTATATTGCCCTTGTTTTACATGATTTTAAGAAAACATATATTTCTCAAAATGATAAAGAAAGCGGCCCGGTGAGGCAGAGAGCCGGAGAGCTGCATACTGCAGTTATAGATTTAGCTGCACGGTTAAAGAAAGGAGAAATTGATAGTTCATGGCTGCCTCGCCATACTTTTATTATTTTATCGCAGATACAAATGCATTCTGCCGGTGTGTTGGAAGATCTTGGTGGGCTTGAACCATCAGGGCCTGATGAGCTGGATGCCCTGGAAGGATCTCTGGACAGCATGCTTGAGACTTACGAGGATATTAAAGAGTTAATAAATGAATCAATAAATAATTATAGGTGGAATAATTTTTCTCTTGTAAGATCAGATACCCAAATTGAAACTGTAAACTTAAGGCTTATTCAGTTTAGTTTAGGAGGTGTTGATGTATGGAGAAGGGTAATGGTTCCAGAAAATTTTACCATGGAAGATCTTCATAAAATTATTCAGGAACTTTTTGAATGGAAAAATACTTTTCCCTTCCGTTTTAGCACAGAGGCAGGTGCAGTACAAAAAAAGGATACTGCTGTTCCATATTTACACATGGTAAGAATAGACTCCATGGATGAATCGGAGTTTAATTTATCAAATAAGATCGCAGATATTCTTGAAGCAAATGGTTCTGGTATCTTTTATGAGTATGGAACAGAATGGATAGTAAGGATTATAATTATTTCAAGGCAGGAATCGAAAGGGCAAAAACTTGTTCGATGCGTTGCCGGAATGGGAGCTGCTCCGCCTGAGTATGTTAAGGGGCCGCTTAAGTTTAAAAGGTTTTTAACTGCGCTGGAAAGCGGTAATGATCTAGAAAGGAGCAATGCAAGGCAGGAACTTGGAAACGCATTTGTTCCCGGAGAATTTGATATGGATATGTGTAACCGAAGGCTTAAAAATGTGTTTCATTTAGTTTAGTATTGGAGATCCAGATATATGGAAAAAGAAAAAATTGTTGATGTTATAAAAAGAGGCGGTATTTACAGAGATATAGCCGGTGATAACATAAAAGAGGTGCTGGAAACTTTTATTAATTTATTGCCGCCTATTCCATCGGTACCTAAAGATACACTTTTAAAAGCAGTATTGGAAAGGGAAGCGTTAATGTCTACCGGAATAGGCAAGGGTATAGCTTTGCCGCATCCCCGAAGTCATTTGCTTGGCTCTGAAGCTGAGCAGATAATTTGTATTGCATTTTTACAAAATCCTGTGGACTGGAATTCCATAGACGGAGAAAAGGTAGATACCCTGCTTTTAATAATTTCTGCTTCGACTAAACAGCATCTTCATACCCTGTCTACAATTAATTATTTTTGCCGTCAAAACGATTTTTGCACTATGCTTAAAGAAAGAAGTTCTCTGGAAAAACTTTTGTCTTTTATTGGAGAAGTAGAAAAACAATGGATTTAATTAAGCACTAAAAAGGAGTTAATATGAATGTAAAAGCTTTGGAAAAAACTGCTCTTTCTGTAAGAGCTTTGGCAATGGATGCAATTCAAAAAGCAAATTCCGGTCATCCCGGAGTGGTAATGGGTGCCGCCGAGCTTGGTGCCATACTTTACGGAGAAATTCTCCGTCATGACCCATCTGAACCAAAATGGCAGGATAGGGATAGGTTTGTTCTTTCTGCAGGACATGGTTCCATGTTCCTTTATTCCCTGCTTCACCTTGCAGGTTATAAGGAAATGACCCTGGACGCAATTAAATCATTCCGGCAAGTTGGTTCTGCTGCGGCAGGGCACCCTGAGTACGGTTATTCGGGCGGCATAGAAATGACGACAGGGCCTTTAGGGCAGGGTTTGGCAACGGCTGTAGGTATGGCAATAGCCGAGACCATGCTGGCTGCCAGGTTTAATAAAGGTGATCATAAAATCGTAGATCACTATACCTATGTGCTTGCAGGAGACGGATGCTTTCAGGAGGGGGTATCTGCAGAAGCAAGTTCCCTTGCAGGGCATCTTGAGCTCTCCAAGCTCATTGTGTTTTACGATTCCAATAAAATTACCATAGACGGCAGTACAGATCTTTCCTTTACTGAAGATACTGCAAAGCGTTATGAGTCTTACGGCTGGCAGGTTCTGCAGGGCTCCATGTACGATTTTGAAAATATCGCAGCATTAGTTGCAAGTGCAAAGGCAGAAAAAAGTAAACCAAGTTTAATTATATTAAAATCCATCATAGGAAAAGGTTCGCCTAACAAAGCAAACACTGCCGACAGCCATGGAGCAGCTCTTGGCATGGATGAAGTTATTCTTGCAAGGAAGGAACTTGGAATTCCGCCCGGTGATGGCCTTGATTTTTATATTGCAGAAGAAGCACTGGAATATTTTAAGGCAAAGAGGACTGAATGGAAAATCTCAAGGGAAAGCTGGCAGAGTGATTTTGATGCTTGGGCAAAAGCTTACCCCGAATTAAAAAAAGAGTGGGATAATTTTTATTCGGGAAAGAGCAATATTCCCGTACTGCCCGAATTTAAAATAGGAGATAAAATTGCAACAAGGGCAGCAGGTAATAAAGCATTAGTTGCAATTGCTGCTCTTAATCCTAACCTGGTCGGTGGTTCTGCCGACTTAAAAGGTCCCAATGCAGTTGGTATACCCAATGACTATTCTGTTAAACAAAGACAGGGTGCATATATTTACTATGGTGTAAGGGAATTTGCAATGGCAGCCATAGCAAACGGGATCACAGTTCATGGAGGCTTCCGCTCTTTCTGTTCCACCTTTATGGTTTTTGCTGACTATCTTAGACCGGCATTAAGGCTTTCTGCCATAATGAAGCAGCCTGTTATCTATGTATTAACTCACGATTCAATTTTTGTAGGCGAAGATGGTCCTACACATCAGCCTGTGGAACATCTTGCTTCGCTTCGTATAATTCCCAATGTACTTGTTTTGCGTCCTGCAGATGCCGAAGAAACAGCTGAAGCCTGGGCTATGGCAATGGAAAGAACAGATGGTCCTACTGTCCTTGCTCTTAGCCGCCAAAATACTACGGTTTTTGCCAAAGAAGATGCTTCCTGGAAGTCAGCAATTCGTAATGGAGCTTACATAGTACAAAAATCTAAGGGTAAGCCGGAAGCTGTAATTATTGCCACCGGTTCAGAAGTAAATATGGCAATGGAAGCGGCCTCTATCTCCGGAAAGGATGTGCAGGTAGTTTCCATGATAAGCCGGGAACTTTTTGAAAAGCAGAGCGAGGCGGTACAGAAGCAGATTATTCCCGATGGAGTGCGTTGTATTGTTTGTGAAGCGGGAGTGCGTCAGGGATGGGAAGGCTGGGCCAAAGCCAAAGACATACTATCTATAGATCGTTTTGGAGAGTCCGGTCCCGGTGATAAAGTTGCAGAACACCTTGGTTTTACTTCTGCTGTCCTGGCAAAGATGATATAAATAGACCGAGGCTCCCTCCCGGGAGCCTCGATAAGTTATCTTAGGAAGAAGGGATGCTATTACTGCTGCCCTTTTTCTTTTCTCTTTTCTCTGCCTTTTTTTCCTTTTGGGATTTTTGCGGTGTTTTTTTATTGTCTTTCTTATGCATTACTCTTTCAGCCATATAATCCTCCCTGCAGGTGCTTCCTGACAAAAGGATTATATACCATGTTTTTTAAAAAATCAAGTTATACTTTTTGGAAGGCTTACCCGGAAAATACTGCCGCCATCACTATTATTCTCTGCACTAATATTGCCTCCATGGGCACTTATTATTGCTGCAGCAATAGATAGACCTATACCTGCTCCTCCTGTGCTGCGGCTGCGGGATTTATCTGAACGGTAAAAACGTTCAAATATACGGCCAAGTTCCTCCTTTGGAATGCCTATGCCGCTGTCTATGATGGAAACTTGCCATATATCATTAAACAGTTTTATCTCTATAGTTATGTGACCTGAGTCCGTATATTTAATAGAGTTTGAAAGTAAATTAATAAAGACCTGCTTTATACGGTCGTAATCGGCAAATATTGTATGTTCAGTGTTTTTTCCGTCCAGGTTTAAATTTAGCTCCAGCCCTTTCTCTCTTGCATATACTTTCCATTGTTCTTTTATCTGTAATAATAATTTTGCCAGGTCAAACTCTGTTTTGTTTAAGCTGCTGTTCTTCCACTCAAAGCCCGTTAGTATGTTCATGTCTTCTACAAGTCTTGTTAGGCGCAATATTTCTTCGTGGCAGCTCTCCAGGTGTTCACGGTCTGCCCTGTAAACTCCGTCCATCATTGCTTCCATGCTTCCCTGCAGTGTAGCAAGGGGAGTGCGTAGTTCATGTGCTATATCGCTTGTTAACTGCCTTTGTCTTCTCTCGCCTTCTTCAAGTTCCTGTGCCAGTATGTTAATAGAACTGGATAATTCTGCAATTTCCTTTGTCTTATAACTCTCGTTGATTCTAACACCTTCTTTACTGTTAAACTGCAGGGTATTGCTGTTATAGGTTTCTGCAATTAATTTTGCAGCTTCTTTTGCCTTTTGTATGGGCTGTGCAATGCTGCGGGAGAGAAAGAATGATACTGCTATGGAAAGAAGTGTTAAAATAATCCATGCGCTAAAAAGGATCTGGTTTAATGAAATAAGAAAGCGGGATTCTGTGTCGCTGTAAAAAAACGGAGCCAGAGTTTCTATTCTTAATGTTCCCACTCTTGTGTTCCCTACATTAACAGGATATTGCTCTCTGTATATTTCCGGAAATAGATTTACATTTGGGTTTACACCCCACATGCCGCCCCTTCTGCTGCCGCCTCTTGTATTCCCATGGTGGGGTCCCATACTCATCATGGGAAGTGAAGGGCTGTCCCAGATAAGGTTTCCGAATTCATCTTCCAATGTCAATAGATAACCCTGCTGGGAAAAATACATTGCTATTGCCCTTATGGAGTTTATGTCAAAGCTGCGTCTTCCTTGATTGTATTGCTCTGCAATAATACTTACTATTTCGCCGCTTCTTGAGCTGATGTTTTCCCTTATAAAGTTGTCAAAGACCATTGTTACAAATATATTAATTAATAAAATTAATATTCCTATAGTAAGGCTTATAAAAAATGCATAAGTAAGGGTAAGGCGGTTTTTTAAACTTATGGAAAATTTTTTTTTCATGTTACCGGGCATAATCTGTATCCCATTCCGTAAACTGTGTCTATGTATTTTGGAGTTTTGGAATTGTCACCTATTTTTGCTCTTAGTTTTTTTATATGTGTATCTATTGCCCTGTCAAATACTTCATAATCTTCACCCTTGATGGCGTTTAATATTTCATCCCTTGTAAATATTTTTGCCTGCCTGGACATTAAAAGTTCCAGTATGGAATACTCATCCCTGGTAAGGCTTAAATATTCTATTCCTCGCTTTACTGTCTTCTCTTCTGTATTAATGCTTAAATCCCTGTATGCTAATATGCTTCTTTTCTCGTTTCTTTTATAACCTGAATTTCCATACCGCCTTAAAATGGCATCTATTCTTGCCATTAACTGTCTTGGACTGAATGGTTTACAAACATAATCATCCGCCCCTATTTTAAGTCCCTGTATTATGTTTGCTTCATCAACCTTTGCAGTGAGCATTATTATGGGAACTTCCGAGATCTCTCTTATTTTCTTACAGGCTGCTTCTCCTGAAAAATCCGGGAGCATTAGATCAAGGAGAATTAATGAAATGGGGGTTTTACTTATCTCGTATTCCCTGAAAATATCCAGCCCCTCCCCCGCGTTTTTGGCGCAGAGGGCAAGGTAGCCGTTTATTTCAAGGTAAGATTTTACCAGTTCCAGAATTTTTGCTTCATCATCTATTACCAGAACTGTTCCCTTATAGTTCATATCACAATTATATCACAGAAAAGTGGTAAAATTGTGATTTCTGCTTTGTTAAGCTATTTAAACTCCTGCTGCATTACAAAAGCTGTGGCATCTTTAGCTTTAAAACTGCCAATTTGCGGAATTATACGTTTAAAGTGCTCTGTTTGGAAGTGGTTTCTTAGATCTTCCATGCTTTCCCATTCTTCTATAAAGACAAAAAGACCCGGTTCATCTTCTTTTGTATGAAGGCGGTACTCTATGCAGCCTTTTTCTTTATGGGTTTCTGTAAGCATTTCCCTGAACAAAGGTTCAGCTTCTGCGATATGCTCCGGTTTAAGATAATTGGGTGCTACTACTCTTACCATATTTTTCTCCTTTAAATATCCTGGTCTAAATATCCTAAATGCATCAGTTGAAATTGTCAATTAAAATATGTGCTATATATATCTTTTTTGATCCATTCCCTTTACCTGTGCATAAAGTTCTATATATGGTTTTGCCGTGCTGGCAGATATCTTGCTAAGTAGAACTTCTTCTACCTGGAATAGTCCTACTTCGCTGGACATGGAAACTTCTATGCGTATGGGCTTTTCCTTGCCGCCGCTAATTAAGACTTCTTCTATGGAATTGGCAGAATATTGGTGTATATCACCTGCACGCGGGTGATTGCCCAAAGACATGGGTATCCTTGCACGTCCCTGAGTCATGTCACAGCCATCGGCTACCTGCACTATGCCGGCTTCAAGTGAATGTATGCTGCGGTTTCCCATGTGACCATATATACCTTCCTGTGCAATAGACCTTATCGTAATTATCTTATGAATATTACCGGCATAGGCCTTGCCCAATAAACGGTTAAGAATGGGAATGGAAAGGTAGCTGCTATGAAGTTCATGATCCTGCCTGCCTATACTCATTCCAAGATCGTGGAGCATTGCAGCATAAACAGTACCTACAAGGCTGTCTTCATAATCTCCTGCTTCTTCTGCTTCAAGACTTGTTTTTATTCCTGCATCTTTTATCAAACCCATCATAATGATGGTGTTTAATGCGACTATCCTCATGTGTACAGGGCCATGATCATTTATTCCCAGGCGTTTAATGGATACATTGTTTCCGTACTCCTGGGTAAGCTGCACTTCTTCGTCTTCTAAAAGCAGGTGAATTGCATTTTGTGTTGTATCGCCCAGACCCTGATTTTTAAGGGTTTTCATTATTTTATTTTCCAACGATTTTTCTTTATGTGATCTCATATAGATAATATAGTATAAAATCATAGTTTAATTAATACCGCAAATTTACCGACAATGCCGATAATATTATTATGATGACCAAAAATACGATTAAGAAAGTGTTTTTCCTTGTCTTTATATTTGTTATTACTTTGTCTCCCCTGGCATCTCAGAACCTTGCCCTGGGTGTAAATGATTTTCGCATAGAGCAGCTCACCGAAGATGGTTTTCATCTTTTTATACGTAAAACTCCCGATGTATCCTCTGTACTCCTTGTTGAATCCACCAGAGATCCCAATATGGCAGCAGATAACTTTGCATACAGGGCTGCCGCATGGAATCCAATTAATGGAGATGAGATCAGATTACTTGACGGCTATCCCTTGCAGGGTGTCTTTTCCCTGGTGTCTTCTACTGTAGTTCCTCATCCTGAATTTGGAGAAGCCTTCCATATATATATACCCTGGCTTATATATTACGGTTACGAAGATATACGACATGGTGAAGTTTATGTTGGAGACGGAACTTATTTTAATGTCAGGGCCTTTGAATATCCCTATGCAGATTACAGGGGACGCTTTAACGATAATCCCTTTGTACTTCATGTAACACAGAGGACTCCCACAAGGCCTGAAGGCAGATACTCAGAAGAGGCAGAAAGAGCCTTTGCCAATATTGCTTCTCAGGGCGGAGGGGATTTTCTTTATGTAAATAATCCCACAGAGCTTATTACTGTGATAGAAGATATACTTGCTGCAGAGCGTGGAAAAAGTGTAGATATTGTTATCTGCCTTGATACCACTGCAAGTATGCGTCCCTATATAGACAGTGTAAGAGCCATGCTTATTCCCATGCTAAGACGTTTAATTACAGGTTTTACAGATTTTAGGATAGGATTAGTCTTTTACAGGGATTATTATGATGAGTATACGACCAGAGTATACCCCTTTACCAGGGATTTTGATACCTTCCAGCGTACACTAAACCTTGCCAGAGCTATAGGCGGCGGTGATATTCCTGAGGCAGTTTATGAAGCTCTTCATGAGGGAGCCACCAGGTTCGCATGGTCAGCGGAGGCAAGACATCTTATTTTAATAGGGGACGCACCACCGCACCCAAGACCCAGGGGGCGCATTACCCAGGATATGGTTTACCAGGCTATAGAAGCCAATGATCTTACAGTAAGCGCTATTCTTTTGCCCTACTAAGATCCTTTATGCTATCTCCTTCTTGAGGCTTCTATTTCATCCATTCTTTCCAGGACTATATTGGAAAGTACTCTGAATTGCTGGGGGAGCAGGGCGGCATCCGGTTCATTATAGCGGGCCAAAAGATTGTTAAAGCCTTCCTTTGCGATATCGTAGTTACCCTGTTTGTAATGAATAAATGCAATTTCATACTCTGCAGCACAAATACTATCTATATCTGACGGAAAGCGATCTATTATTGCCTGGTAAAACTGTATTGCATCGTTTAACCTGTTTCTGTCAGATGCTTCCTGGGCCTTTTGTATGAGTTCCATGGGGCTAAGATCATCTTCAATATGTATGGGTCCTGATCTGCAGGAGTATGTAACCATAAGAAGCAGGCAAATTAAGAGTGGATTTAGTTTCTTCATGTAAAATTTATAACACTGTAGATATTAAATTACAAGTACTATTCATTATAATTTAGTGAATAAATATGCAAAAAATGCTGTATATGCTTGACAAATTTAAATATTTATGCATAATACATTAATGGAAACAATAAAAGAGATAGGCGGGGGCGTCTGTGCTCCCAAAGGGTTCAGGGCAGGGGGCATTTACTGCGGTATTAAGGCAAGCTCCAAAAAAAGGGATTTAGCCCTTATTTATTCAGAAAAGCCCTGTGTTGCGAAAGCCATGTTCACTACCAATAGGGTGCAATCTGCATGTGTGCATATAAGCCGCGAGCATATTGCCAAAGGTACCCTGCATGGAATTATTGCCAATTCCGGAAATGCCAATGCATGTACAGGCGAAGCCGGCTTAAAGGCAGCCCGTAGAATGGCAGAATTGGCAGCAGACCTTTTTGCTTTAAACCCCTCCCATATAGCTGTGGCTTCTACAGGGGTAATAGGTGTGCCTTTGCCAATTTCTGCCATAGAGAGCAGCATAGAAGCCCTTGGCAGTTCCCTGCATGATGGCGAAGCAGGACATTCTGCTGCTTACGAAGCAATTATGACAACAGATACACGCAAGAAAGAAGGAGCTGTAGAATTTGATATAAACGGAAAGACAGTACGCCTTGGTGTAATGCTAAAAGGCGCGGGTATGATACATCCCAACATGGCAACCATGCTTTGCTTTATTACAAGCGATGCTGCCATTACACCTGACGCTTTGGATGCTTCGCTTAGGGCTACGGTAAAGAGAACATTAAATTGTGTTACCGTGGACGGTGATACCTCTACCAACGACATGGTAATACTTATGGCAAATGGAGAAGCCGGAAATGAAGCAATAAATGTTGACTCTGCTTCTTACAATATTTTTACAGCAGCTCTGGAAAAGCTATGTGTAAAACTAAGCCGTGCTTTGGCAAGAGACGGAGAAGGTGCAACTAAGCTATTAAGCATCTCTGTAAGCGGAGCCAAGGATGATGATGCAGCCCTCATGCTTGCAAAGTCTGTTGCAGGTTCCAGCCTGGTAAAGGCTGCCTTCTTTGGCGCGGATGCAAACTGGGGACGTATACTTTGTGCTATGGGTTATTCAGGTGCGGATTTTGATCCTATGCAGGTTGATGTAATATTTGCAAGTGAGGGAGAAGAGATAAAGGTATGCAGTAAGGGAGCATCAATAGAATTTTCTGAAGATGATGCAAAAAGAATAATAAGCAGGGAAGAAGTTGATGTAATTATAAAAGCAGGTGAGGGTAGCGGGACTGGCAGAGCTTGGGGCTGCGACCTTACTTTGGACTATGTAAAAATTAACGGTTCTTACCGTTCATAATTTCTTGTTTAGGAAAAGCTTATGAGTATTAATTTAAAAGAGAGGGTAGAAGTATTAACCGAAGCCCTGCCCTATATACAGAAGTTCCGCGGTAAAACAATAGTTGTAAAGTACGGCGGTAATGCCATGCTTAGCAATGAGTTAAAGGCGGCAGTAATACAGGATGTAATTTTAATGGCCTATGTGGGGATACGCACAGTGCTTGTGCACGGAGGCGGTCCCGAGATAGAAGCCCTTCTTAAAAAGATAGGCAAGGAGAGCCGCTTTTTAAATGGCCTCCGTCATACAGACGAAGAAACCATGGAAGTTGTACAGATGGTACTTTGCGGCAAGCTTAACAAAGATATCTGCTCCCTCATACACCAGGCGGGTGGCAGGGCTGTAGGGCTTTCGGGAATAGACGGAGCAATGTTAAAGGCAGCTCCTTTAAATAAAGAGCTGGGATTGGTTGGAGAGATACATAGTGTAGATCCTTCACTTATTAATTCAGTATTGGACTCAGGATTGATTCCTGTTATCTCTACTGTGGCTTATGGAACAGGGGAACATGAAGGGCAGTCCTTTAACATTAACGCAGACATTGCCGCTGCTAAAATTGCCGCAGCCATGAATGCAGAAAAACTTTTACTAATGACAGATGTCAGAGGCATACTGCGTAATGTGGATGATCCTGATTCTTTAATAAAAGAGTTGAGCCGCTCTGAACTGGATGCACTTAAAAAAGATGGCATAGTAAACAAGGGAATGATTCCAAAAGTAGACTGCTGCATTATGGCTTTGGATGGAGGTGTTAAGAAGGCCCATATCATAGACGGGCGTATACCTCACGTGCTTTTAAACGAGTTATTTACCGACGAAGGTGTCGGCACAGTTATATTTTAATTTTATTAATGGAGATTATTATGAGTAATGTATTTATGAATACCTACAACAGGCTGCCTGTAAAATTTGTCAAAGGAGAGGGAGCCTGGCTTACAGATATTGACGGTAAAAAATATCTTGACCTGGGTTCAGGCATAGCCGTGAACTGCCTTGGACACGCAAACCCTGCACTGGTTAAGGCTATTGCCGAACAGGCCGGCAAGCTCAACCATGTGTGTAACTATTATCAGACCGATGTTACTGCGACCTTTGCAGAGAAACTGGTTGCAGCCTGTTCGGGAGGGGGCATGAAAAAAGTATTTCTTGCAAACTCAGGTGCAGAAGCGAATGAAGGTGCCTGCAAGATTGCAAGGAAGTACTCGCTCGCCAAATATGGAAAGGGCAGACACACCATAGTCAGTCTTAAGGGGAGCTTCCACGGCAGAACCATAACCACCCTTTCTGCAACAGGGCAGGAGCACTTCCACAAGGACTTTGGTCCCTACACCGAAGGTTTCCTCTTTGTACAAAGCGGTGATATAGATGCTCTGGATAGGGCACTGGATAAAAACTCTGTGGCAGCTTTCCTTGCCGAGCCCATACAGGGAGAAAGCGGCATACATCCGCAGACCAAAGAGTACATGGATGCTGCCGTTAAGCTCTGCGCCGAAAGAGATATACTCCTGATCATGGACGAGATACAAACAGGCGTTGGCAGGACAGGTAGCTTCCTTGCATGCGAGGCTTATAATATAAAGCCTGATGTTGTTACCTTGGCAAAGGGGCTGGGCGGAGGTATTCCCGTGGGAGCAGTTCTTGCAGGGGAGAAGACGCAGGATGTTTTTCAGATAGGCGACCATGGTTCTACCTTTGGCGGTAACCCCGTTGCCGCTGCCGCAGGCTGTGTAGTTCTTGATACAGTGACTAAAGTGGGTTTTATGGAAGGGCTTACTGCAAAGGGAAACAAGATAAAGGAAATTATTGCTTCCTGGAACAGTTCTGCTGTAAAGGAAGTCCGGGGCAGGGGTTTAATGCTTGGAATAGATATAGATAAAGAAGCGTGGCCGCTATTGGAAGCAGGCTTAAAAAATGATCCCGGACTTCTTATGTTAACAGCGGGAAAGCAAACCCTGCGGCTTCTTCCTCCCTATATAATTAGCGATGCGGAGCTTGAGCAGGGTCTTGAGATTGTAAGGCAGCTTCTATAGTACTTTCTCTTTTATTAAAGAAGAGCATCACTAAAAGAATCATGCCAAGGGAAACAGCAAGGCTAAGGCAGACTCCGGCAAATCCGTAGTGCTGATACATAAAGCCGCCGCCTGCTGTTCCTGCGGCATTGCCTGTGCAAAGAAAAATCTCGTGTATTGCCAAATTCTTTTTTGGACTTTTACCAGTGGAACTTGAGTAAAACATGCTGTTGTTATAGCAGCATGCGTTTACAAAGCCGTACAGGATAACTATTAAGTAAAAAATAAACAGCCTGTCTCCTGTTAAAAGAAGGAGGCAGGAACAGAGTATAAGGCCCGATTGTATTATTAAGAACCAGAAGCGCTTAAACTGCCAGAAGTTAAATTTTGCTAAAATAGAAAAACTTATTAAGCCCGGTATGCATCTCATAAAGAGTACTATGCCTGCCGATTGCTCTGTGTAACCAAGCCCGTCACGTATGTGCAGGGGAATAATGTTTACGAGTATTCCCACAAAGACTGTAGAACTTAAACCGCTAAGCCAGCCGCGGTAACGGTAGAGATCCATTCTCTTTCCTGCCTGCCCTGAACTTACGCTCTCGCTTCTTTCCAATACAGCATCTGCCAGTTCTCTTTTTGGTTTTTCGCTTTTAACAGCTTTGTTCCCCACTATTATTAATAAAATAAAGATGAGTACAAGGACATAGCAAAAATTTATGATCAAAAAATTTATAGTACTGTTCCAGGCGTATAGGGTTCCCGCAGCAAGAGGTCCTATCATGTTGGCACTCATCCAGCTACGGTTAAAGAATCCCATTTGACGGCTTAGTTCTTTTCCCTGCAAGCCCTCTGTAATCCATGCCATAACAGGGGGCCAGAAAAAACCTGTGCCTATCTGCATAAGCCAGTAGGATGCATATATAATTCCGCTGCTTCTTGTAAAGCCAAGCAGTATGGAAGCTACAAAAACTATTACTGTAGATCCTGTAAAAATTTTTACGCTGCTGTAGGCAGAACCTATACGGTGATAGAGGTTACAGCCTATAAAGTAAAATACCTGACCTAGTGCCATGTATGTGCCTATCTGGCCCGGGTTAAAGGAGAGGACATCTGTTAAACGGAAAATTAGGGAAAGGCCTAGTATATTGGTTCCCGTACTAAAGAAGAAACAAGCGGCAAATATAAAATTTTTTTTACCCATGTTTACATATCGCTCAACATTGCTGCCAAAGTTATGTAGGCACAAGGTGCCCAGGAGCCCCCGAAGCTGCTTCCCGTTCCCCTAAAGGGGTTTGTAAGCAGAGCAGGGCTTCCGTCTTTAATAGTTTTAAGGTAACGCTTCATTATTAGCTGTGCCAGTTCTGTTTTGCCTGCATCAATTAGTCCTATGGAAATTAATATGTTGCAGGGGGGCAGTATGCTGCCCAGAGCCATCTTCATGCCAAGGCGGAAGTCCATACTTGTAGATAGCTTTTCTGAAGCAAGCCCGTAGGGAGTTAAGAGCTCTCCTTCCATAGCTAAATCTTCAGCCAGCTTGTCTATGATGTTCTGCGGTAAACGCTTTCCAAGTATTATAGGCAGGTAGTATATGTAAGAATCTGTAGCAATAATTTCGTGGCTTATGTTTGCATGAGCAATGAATCTTTCTCCTGTCCAGAATGCATCTATCATTTTTTTGATTATAGTTTTGGAACGTTCATACCATTCGTCTGCTTCCGCTTTTTCTTTTCCCAGTATCTTTGCAAGATCTCCCAGTGCCTCAAACATCAATGCCATGTACGAAGCAAGGTCGGGGCTTTCTACAACTAGGTGGTCATGAAAAATTGAACCATCGTCTGTTCCGCTTTCGTGGCCATGCTCATACTGGGGGAGTCCGTCTTTGTCATCGTCCCTGTAGTTCATGTACCAGGCAGCTACTTTTCCCATACCTGTGTAAAGGGCCTCCAGTTTTTCTTTGGGTAAAGCTTTTGCAAGGTCGTGCTTTTTCATGAGCTGCTTAAGAGCCCAGCCGTGCAGTGGAGGCTTGGTGAAAGGCTGGCTTCCCCACATGTCATCGTAGTTGTCACACATCTGTCCTACGGGGCTCATCTCGTCGAATGTGTTTAAGAGCAGTTCTATGGGAATGCTTAGATCCTTATGTCCAAGGGCAACAGCATTCTGGCACATCTGCCAGGAGGAGGCTCTCATAAAGGGGAACATAAACATTAAAGGTCTCTTTATCTTACCGCTTGCACCAACAAGGTGAGAATAGAGTGCATAAGAGTACTCTTCTTTTTTATCTTCCAGCTCTTTACTAAAGGCAGGGATAGTGTCCAAAAAGGAAGTCCAGTCCTGCTCGGCAGATTTCAATGCTTCCTCATAAGAGGGGTAGCTGTCTCTTAGATAGCCTGCACTTACAAACTCTTCTATGACTAGCTCAAAACCTTTTCCTTCTTCGCTTAGTATATCTATCTTTGCAATGGGGCTTGTGAGTCTATCGGCATCCCATGGCGCATCTACCTTTATGCTGCCCTTGTTTGCCTTAAAGATGGTGCTGCAAAGCCTGCGGAATATTACTTCCCAGGCGCCATTCTTTCTTGGTTTTACTACATCAATTTTCATTTCCTTGTAAAACCTAAGCCCCATTCCCGCATCCCCTTTAATGATAAGCATGCCGGGTTCTGCAAAGCAAAGGAAAATATTTCCAAACCTTGTAAGTATTGCAAGTTCTGCTGCCTTTGTTTTTATGGAACAGGGAACTCTCTTTCCATCGTAAGTAGGCCAAAAGTCTATAAGCTTATGCCCTGTGTCCACCAGCATGTAGGAGCCATGCCTCGTGCCAAGGTAGAGAGCGGCATTTCCATAACCTGAGTCGCCGGAATTAAAAACACCCATGTAACCGTAACGCCTAAAGAATGGATATGTCGTAAGGTTGTAGAGCTGTTTGTTTCCCTGAAAGAAGGGAGAGTCAGAAACTATAGTAAAGCGTTTTTTAATATGCTTTGCCTGTTCTACTTCGTCTATTACTGCCACTGCAAAATCTGCATAGGAGCCGTAACTTTCTCCGTAGGAATTGGGAATTACATAATCACTTCCCAATTTATACTTACCTGTTCTTACGCCGCCTGAATCAAAAGT
>Ga0099364_10001818_pt1 | contig 34606 bp, 30 predicted proteins | sample TergutTh196P3_FD_73070 | JGI IMG/M metagenome (GOLD analysis project Ga0099364, IMG submission 73070) | Microcerotermes parvus P3 segment gut microbial communities from Pointe-Noire, Republic of the Congo - Th196 P3 | ecosystem: Host-associated > Arthropoda: Insects > Digestive system > Gut ... | reverse complement strand
TTTTTGATAATACGATCCATTTGTTTTATTATTTTATTTGATTACTATTATGATTTACTTACAAATTGCGTGCCAAATTTTTATTTTGCTGAATATCAATATATTATGATTTTTATCATTTTTAATACTGTCCGTTTTCGGACAGTAAGTGTCCGAAAACGGACAGTTTTTTGTTTTTTACGCGCACTCATTCCATTATCAATTGCAACAATTCTTCGGTGGACAGTTTTCCCGGCGCATCTGCTCCTTCGAGCAGGCGGTCGGCAATATCGCGTTTGGCGTGGTGCAATTGTATGATTTTCTCCTCGATGGTATGTTGCGACACGAGACGATAAATGGTTACGGGGCGTTTTTGCCCGATGCGGTGTGCGCGGTCGGATGCCTGATCTTCTATGGCGGGGTTCCACCAGGGGTCGAGGTGAATCACGTAGTCGGCTGCGGTGAGGTTGATTCCCAGACCGCCTGCCTTCAAACTGATGAGGAACAATTCGCCTTCGCCCGATTGGAAGTCGCGTACATTCCGCTCGCGTTCAGGCAGCGTGGTTGCGCCGTCGAGGTATTTGTATTTGATTTTTCGCCGGTCTAATTCCTGACGCGCGATGGTCAGGTGTTTTACAAACTGACTGAATACCAATGCTCGATGGTTGTTGCTGCGCAGTTCGTCTACAATGTCCATGAAGGCGGCTAATTTGGACGATGAGATGTTCACATCAGGCGTTACCAAAGCGGGATGGCAACAAGCCAGACGCAAACGGGTGATTTCTGCCAGCGCCCGCACGTGTTGCTGTCCGGCGGGTCCGGCGTCGTTTTGCAGATTTTCAATAGCCTGCCGGCGAATGGCTTCATAGAAAGTCCGTTCTTCATCGGACAGTTCTACCTGCTTCACGATTTCGGTTTTGGGCGGCAACTCTTCAAGCACGCTGTTTTTGGTGCGCCGCAGAATAAATGGCGCCACTAGTTTTTTAAGCCGCTTAGCGCCCCGTTCGCCTGTTTTCACAAAACGATCGACGAATTGCTGCATAGAGCCTAACAAGCCGGGGTTGATGAAATGAAACAGATTCCAAACTTCGCCCAAGTGGTTCTGCACAGGCGTTCCCGTCATTACTATCCGGAATCCGGCGTCTAAGTTCATTGCCGCTTTGGAGGTTTTGGTGTGGTAGTTTTTGATGGCGTGCGCTTCGTCAAGTACTACGGTTGCCCATTTTTCGCGCGCGAAAAGTTTATCTTCCGACTGCATCAGCCCGTAGGTAGTGATGATCAAATCGAAAGCATCCGCCTTTTGGAGGGTTTCTTTTCTGTTGTCCTGACTGAGCAGCGTTACATTTAAACTGGGTGCGAAACGGTTGGTTTCGTTCACCCAGTTGGGTACCACCGAAGCAGGACAAACCACCAGCGCCGCGCCCATCTTAGCCCGATACAGCAGTATTGCCAGCGCCTGCACGGTTTTTCCCAATCCCATGTCGTCGGCAAGACACGCGCCGGCGCCCCATTCGGAAAGCCGCGCCAACCAGCGGAATCCATCTTCCTGATAAGGACGCAGTTCCGCTTGCAGCGTACCGGGTATTGCAGGTTGGATTTCATCTACAGCCTCAAGTTTTTTCTGAAATTCCGCCCATTTTTTGTCGCCCTTGAACGAACCCGCCTGCCCAAATAACTCCATGAGCGATAAGGACGCAAAGCGATTCAGTTTGGCTTGTTCGCCGGAAAAGTGGGTATAAGTTTGCAACTCGTCAAGGCGTTTTTTCAGGTCGGCGCTCAAAGCAAGAAACTCGCCTTTGCCCAATTCGATGAATTTGCCATGCGAACGGGCATTCAGTTCAAGCAGTTTTTTGAGCGACACCACCGTATTGTCGTCTACTTGCAGGTTGCCGTCCAATTCAAACCAGTAATCCACTCCTTTCAGTTCCATGTTCAAATTTCTCATGGATACCGACTTTTTGACTTTGAAACGCGCGCCTTCAGGCCATTCCACAACGGCAATTTCCTGATGGTTCGTAAGGACTTCCAACAAAAAGAGGCAATCGCGGGGATCGTCAAAAACGATGGGTTCCTGAGTGGCGTCAATATTGGTATTTTGCTGTATTTCTTCAATTAATGTATCAGCATGGCGCAATTCGCTTTTCAGATTGCGGTTCACGTGGCATCGTTCATTGTCCACCATGCCGATAAGATTTTGCCCTCCGACGCCCGGTTTACAGTAGGGCGGGACAGTCCCAAACGGCTTCACGAAAAGTTCCGCCTTCAGCGAGTTACCCAACGGCAGCAACTGCACCCTGATACGCGAGTCGCTCTCTATAGTGCGCGTTCCCTGACGGGCTTCTACCATATCCGAATGAATGGTGAAAAAGCCGCTCAATTTGTCGAGCGCCTGTATTAATTTTTCTTTTCCTTCGGGGGGAATTACCATCGAGCCTCTGTTGATGGCTTGCAGAATGGCGCGTTGTCGGGCGTCAATGCTGATCAGTTGGTAGCGTGTATTGGTTTCCTTTTGGATGACGAATTTTGCGTCGCCGGGGTCAATATCGGTTTTCAAAACCAATCCCTTAGCGGTTTTTTTGACGATAACTGCCGGTTGCGTTTTGATCAATTCCACCGGAATATCGGGAGCGCTGTTCATAAACAGATACGGATGTCCTGCAAGGGCAGGCCAAACGTCTTCGGAAAAATAGAGGGCGCCATCTCCCCAGCCGTAATAATTGTCTAATTTGATGGTGGCGGCAATACGGTGATCCTGTTCGGTCATACCTTCCACATCCTGCGCCTTCAACCGTTTGAGCGCTATATTACGCCCTTTGGTCCAGTTGCCCGTTGGCGTAGAGGTTTGCAGGGTGGGTTGTATGATTCGTTTTGTCGGATCGATGAAATAGATGATGCGCGATTCCTTTCCGGCTTTCGCTTTGCCACCCGGAGTAATCATCGTCATCACGCCCAGCAGGTTGTTCAATGCGAGTTCCCAACTTTCAACTCGTTGTCTGCGCGACAAAAGCGAAACCAACTTCATTTCCCGAGACAGCGCCATGTAACGTTCTTCCAATTCCGCTGTCTGGTATATTTTCGCCAAAGCAAAAGCCAATTCGAGGGCAAGGAGTTTGTAGCCGTTTGCCGTAGCCTTTTCGAGCAATTTTTCGCCCGCCTGTAAATGTTTGCTTTGCAATTTTGTTTCGGTGAAACATGCGGCTATGTACATGAAAATCAAATCCAAACTGCTGATGGAGTTGGAAAAATATTCGGCGCGCGACATGGCTTCGTCTGCCAATTTTTGGTCGCCCAGGGCATGATACATCAACGCTGAGGCAATGATCACGGAATAATTGAAATTGACGCCTTTTTTAGCGAGCATTTTTTTTGCCTCCGCCGTGTATTGTTCTGCCTCCATCCCTAAGAGAGACAGGATATAAAACGCTGCGTAGAAAATTTCGTAGTTAATGAACATTTCCGTTTTTTTCTTCGACGTCATAGACGGATGTATCATCTTGTAGGCTTTTACGGCGTCTCCTCTGTACAAAGTATGGATACCGACAGGCATTGTTCTGCTGCTGTATTCATCGGGAAGTTTTGCGATGTATGTTTCCATTTGCTCGAATTGTCCGTCGAGCATCAAGTTAGTTGCTTTCAGTTGGTTACTTGCGTTGCCTGCTTCCACCACGCCCGGAATTGTCTTTATCTTTTGGTCGAAATCGGAAATCTTGTCCAACGGCAGCAAATCGGCGCGAATATCCAACAAATTGATATTGAGCATTGCATATAAAGTTCTTTCGCCTAATGCCTGAAATAGCCAGTCAAAATCCTGATTGCCGAGAACTGCCTCTAAATGTTCAAAATAATCAGCGACACGATAGCGGACGTCGGCGAGAGTAACGGCGTCAAAAACTATTTCGTTATCGTGGAAGTGTTTAACAATCAGGTTTCTTAAAAGTCGGTAGGATGTATACGACCATGTATGGAACTCCTCATATTTGGAAATAACAGGAATCAGTCTGATAAAACTTTTGTCATTTAAAGCATCCATTAATAGTGGAAGGGTGATGTTTGGACGAATCACCATATCGTTTCCCTTCTTGATCATATATCCCTTGTCGCGCAACGCATTAAATTCTTTTACGGCTTCCATGGGTCGTATCTGATTTTCTAAAATTTTGGCAACGTCGCGCGAGGAAAGCGGTACAAAACAATAAGCCAATACTTTAAGTATTTTCTTTTCGGTATCTGTTACATTCACTTTTTTAAAATTTTATTAATCTTCAAACAATTCCTTCAAGCCTATTTCCAATCCTTCAATAGTATGCACGGGAACTTTGGCGTCGGGCATGAAGACAATATCGTAAGTAGTTCCGGCGTCATATTTACCATTTTCCTGCAAAAGAAAAACCGTTAGCCCCGCGTTGGGATACACTACCCAGTATTCCTTTACTCCGGCTTCTTCATACAAGTCAAATTTTGTGCGCATCACGTATCTGGCGGTAGATGGCGACTGCACTTCCACCACCAAATCGGGCGCGCCAATGATACCCTTCTTATCAATTTTCGATGGATCGCAAACCACAACAATATCCGGCTGTACAACCGTATAGATTTTGTTGTCGGCGGTCTCGCGGTTTTTGGGCAAACGAACGTCTATTGGCGCATGCAATATTTCACATTTCCCTTTTCTTTTTTTGATGAAAGACCAGATTCTGCCAAAGATGGCGGCGGTAATTTTTGAATGTATCATGTTCGGACCCGACATCAATTTGACAAATCCGTCGACAAGTTCGCGTCTTAGGTTATCTGTCCAATTCAGGTAATCGGCATACGTATAGCGCAGAGAGGGGTCTAAATTTATTGCAGGCGCGCCGTATGGCGCAGGCGGTTCGCAAACAATGCCACACGGTTCGTCATCTGTTGGGTAGGGTTTTGGCTCCATGGGTTCTTTTTGATGAAATATGGTACAAAGGTAATGATTTTGCAGGAATTATTCTGAAAATTGGCGAAAAATAATATGAAACGGCGCTCAAACCAATCCGGCAAATCCCATAAAAGCCATAGCCAAAATACCTGCCATCACTAATGCGATGGGTATTCCTTTCATTCCTGCAGGCACATCTTCCAGCGCCACCCTTTCGCGCAACCCGGCAAAGAGCGCCAACGCCAGCGTAAAACCAATTGCTGTAGAAACGGAATACGCAACCGACTGCAACAGGTTGAACTCTTTCTGTACGAGCAGGATCGCAATACCAAGTACCACGCAGTTTGTGGTGATCAGCGGCAGGAAAATTCCCAATGCCTGATATAGCGGCGGACTTACCTTCTTGAGGATGATCTCTACCATCTGCACCAACGCAGCGATCACAAGAATAAAGACGACCGTCTGCATGTATTCGATATGCAACGGGACAAGCACGAAATAGTGAAGCATGTAGGCTATCAACGATGTGATTGCCATGACAAATGTCACCGCAGCGCCCATTCCGAGCGATGTTTCCACCTTGTTGGAAACCCCCAGGAAAGGGCAAATACCCAAAAATTGAGCAAGGACGATGTTGTTGACAAAGATTGCCGAAATAATAATAACAAAATAGTCCATATTTATTTCTGTTTAGAGGTTAATTTGTTGAAAATAACGAGTAAGTAAGCCATTGCAAGGAAAGCGCCCGGCGCGAGCACAAAGATCAGGACGCCGTCGCCCGCGAAAAATTTCCATCCGAAAAGCGAACCATTCCCCAGCATTTCACGTATGGCGCCAAGCAGGGTCAGCGAGAGGGTAAAACCAATGCCCATGCCGAAGCCGTCGAGCGCCGAATCGATTACATTATTTTTCGACGCGAACGCTTCGGCGCGCGCGAAGACGATACAGTTCGCCACGATAAGCGGGATAAATACGCCGAGCGTTTGGTACAATCCGGGCGTAAATGCCTCCATCAGCAGTTGCAGTATCGACACAAACGAGGCGATCACTACTATATAAGCCGGAATACGCACTGTGGAGGGTATCATGTCCTTGATCAGCGAGATAGCGATGTTCGACATGATCAGCACTAAAAGCGTTGCCAGACCCATCCCCATTCCGGTGAGCGCCGAAGTAGTGGTACCCAGCAAAGGGCACATGCCCAGCATCATGACAAAGGTGGGATTCTCCTGTATGATCCCTTTGATAACGATAGCGAGTTTATTCATGGGATTCTTCTTTTTGATGTTCCGCAGCGGATATTATTTGTCTCATTGCCCTGAAGCCCCGTTCAACGGCGTCAATATAGGCGCGCGAGCTGATCGTGGAAGCGGTAATGGCGTCGAAATCCCCGCCATCTCTGCGCACGCTCATTTGCAGATCAGCCGGACTATTGCCCCGAAAGACCACTACCAACGCATTGTTCGGATCGGCGATCTTGCTGCCTAGACCGGGCGTTTCGCTGTGCTGCAATACCTGAATATTATGGATTTTTCCATCCGGCAGGAAACCGACCATCAAGTGAATATCACCGCTAAAACCTTGCTTGGTGGCTGTTTCTACGGCATACCCTACTGTCTCATTTCCTTTTTTCGCATGATAAATCGTTACCGGAATACCTTCCATGTCGAGTGTTTGCTTTTCGGCGTCCGGATCGTTGTCGAACTCCGGAAGCACTTGAGCCAGCGCCGCTGTTTTCTGGGCTGCTTTCGACAAGGCTATAGGCTCTTTCGTCACCCTGTATGCCATGCCTACAGCCGTTGCCGATATCAGCGTGATGATGAAAAGCGATAGCGCCATATTTTTCAACGAATTTTCCATAGATTTCTTATTTTTTTTTGGTTTTGACAACGCCATACCGGCTGGGTTTCATATATTTGTCTATGAGCGGCACGGCGGCGTTCATGATCAGAATCGCAAACGAAATACCTTCCGGATACGTTCCCCAGAGCCGAATCAATACCGTGATCAGTCCGATACCTATCCCAAAGATCGCCATTCCCTTATAAGCCATCGGCGAACTGACATAATCGGTAGCCATGAAGACTGCGCCAAGTATTGCGCCGCCCGTCATCAGGTGGAATACCGGATTCATGTAGTGTTCCGGATCAACCAGCCAGCAAATTCCCGTAAAGAACAAAATAGTACCCATGACGAATGTCGGGATGTGCCAACTGATCACCTTACGGTACAACATGTAGAAAAATCCGAACAAGAGCGGCAATGCGGCAATTTCGCCTAACGAACCGGCTTTTATTCCTATCAGGTAATTTTTCCACGAAAAGCCTGCCATGATTTCTTTCATGGGGATACCTGCTTTGATTCCTTCTTTGGCGATGACCAAAGGGGTGGCGCCCGTAAATGCGTCTACTCCTTCCGGAATGGGGAACGAGGTCATTGCCGCCGGAAAGGAAATCAGCAGAAAAACGCGCCCTACTAATGCCGGATTAAAGGGATTGCGTCCTAAGCCGCCAAACGACATTTTGCCCACGCCAATTGCCACGAAAGCGCCCATCACCACCATCCACAACGGTAGCGTAGAAGGGAGATTGAAGGCAAGCAACACGCCTGTCACCACGGCAGAGGTGTCGTCTAACGACGATTTTCTCTTGAGCAAAAAACGCCCTATCAGGTATTCGCAGAGCATACACGAAACCACCGAAACAGTTGTTACAATCAGTACATTTTTTCCGTAAACCCAGACAGACAGGAGGAAAGCCGGTAACAGCGCTATCAGCACATCCCGCATCAGCCTTCGGGTAGAAACGCCGCCGTGTATGTGGGGCGATGGAGATACAATCAATTGTTTATCCATGGTTCTTTTTTAATTTGATTAATTCGGCTTTGCCCACGCGGATATTGTCCAACAATGGCAATGCCGCCGGACAGATGTACGAACACGATCCACATTCGATGCAGTCCGTGGCGTACCAGTCTTTCATCTCTTCAAACATGCGTTTCACTTCTAATTTGTACAGCATGTAAGGAGCCAATCCCATAGGGCAAACGCCTGTACATTTGCTGCACTTGATGCAGACAGACGCCTTTTTTCGCAGCGATTCACTACGAGGCATAATCAGCAAGCCAGATGTGCCTTTTGAGACGCCGGCTGCCATGTTCGAGATGGCGCGTCCCATCATCGGACCTCCGCCAATCAGTTTTCCCGCATCATCGGGCATTCCGCCGCAGGCTTCAATAAGCGCAGACATGGGCGTACCAATACGCACCCGCGCGTTGGACGGCTTAGCCAGCGATTTGCCCGTAACGGTTATTATCCGTTCCACAAGCGGTTTGTTCTTCAGCGTCGCTTCATAGGTTGCCACTGCCGTAGCAACGTTCAACACCACCACGCCCACGTCAATCGGCAATCCGCCCGAAGGAACTTCGCGCCCCGTGATCGCCTCGATCAACTGCTTTTCGCCCCCCTGCGGATACTGCACGCGCAACGGTACAACGGTTATATTGCCGTCGTCGCTAACTAATTTCGTCAGGTGGGCTATGGCGTCGGGCTTGTTGTTTTCGATGCCGATGTACATCTTCTCCACTCCAAGCGCCCGTGCTAGAATTTTTGTTCCTACAAGCATTTCTTCTCCCTGTTCGAGCATGATTCTGTGGTCGGCGGTCAGGTAGGGTTCGCACTCTACGCCGTTGATGATGAGCATTTCCGCTTTTTTGCCCGAAGGTACGGATAGTTTCACCTGCGTAGGAAAAGCGGCGCCGCCCATGCCTGTAACCCCTGCGTCGGCTATCTTTTTGATGATTTCTTCGGGAGATAAATTTATTTGCGTCAGCAGTGTTTCGGACAGGTCGATGTCCGGCGCCCAAGTATCGCCTTCAACGGCTATGACTATCGTCTGACGGCGTATGCCGCCGGCGTCGGGCAGCATGTCAATGGCGGTTACCGTTCCCGAAGCCGGCGCATGGACGTTGCTTGATATGAAACCGACGCTTTGCCCGATCAACTGCCCGGTCAACACTTTATCGCCTTTGGCTACAACGGGCTTCGCAGGAGCGCCGGCATGTTGCGATAGCGATACATAAACCGTTTTGGGCAACGGCAAATTCACAATCGCCGCAGCGCCGCTCAATTTGTTTTCGGCTGGATGGACGCCCCCTTTGTGAAATCTCTTTATCATTGGTTATTCGTATTACTATTTCTTGCCGGCGGAAAATTTATTTCAACAATTGCATGGCTGGGACAGTCCGGAGCACATTTGCGACAAAGCCTGCACAGACCGGCGTCAATATATGCCAAATTGTTTTCAACGGATATAGCATCGAACGCGCAGGCCTTTTGGCACTTTTTACATCCAATGCAGGAGACTTCACATGCCTTGCGCGAAATGCCCCCCTTGTCGTGGTTGATGCAATTGACATAGATACGCCTGTTTTTGCGCCCCTTCGGACGCATTTCGATGACAAATTTCGGGCAAATTTTGGCGCACATGCCACAGGCGGTACATTTTTCCTCGTCCACTTCGGCTAACATGGTTTCCGGATTGATGACGATGGCGCCGAAACAGCATACCTTCACACAATCGCCCTTGCCGATGCATCCATACACGCAGCCTGTTTCGCCGCCGTACAAGGCTGTGGATACCACGCATGACGCAACGCCGTCATATATATTGGTATGTCTGCGTTTGGCGCAACTGCCGCCACAACGCATGACGGCTACCTGCGGCTCCTGTACACTGGCTACCTTGCCGAGAAATTCGGCTATTTTTTTCATGGTTTCGCTTCCGGCTACAGGGCAAAACAACGTCGAAATATCTTCGCGCATCACTAAGGCTTCGGCAAATCCATGACAACCCGGAAAGCCGCAGCCGCCGCAATTAGCGCCCGGCAACATGGTTTCGGCGACATGAATACGCGGGTCTTCATAGACCTTGAATTTCTGCGCCAGAAAATAGAGAATAAGCGCCGAAAAAACGCCCAGCAGCGTCAAAGTTAAAATGGTGTACAGTAAAACCTCGTTCATTGCATTTTCCTGATTTTAAAGTTTATTTTCCGATGGATGTGGCTTCGGAAGAGCCAAAGAACGGCATAATAGAGCGCCAGCGCGCCCAACGACGACAGTCCGGCAACCGCTTCCTTTACGCCCGCCCCCAGCAACGCCGGCAACGAAACCAACAGCAGAACAAGCGGAATGATGTAAGATAACAAAATTGCCCTGAATCCCATGCCGCGCCCTACGGAAACGATGACTTCCTCGCCCACGCGATACGCTTCGGGTTGATCCGTTGCTACCACAACTGTCTTTTCCTTCTGATTGCCCATACTGCAGGCGTCTTTGAGCTTGCAGCCGATGCAGGCGCCCTCGACCTGCACAGCCACATCAATACCGCCGTGATGTACTGTCAGAACGACGCCTTTGTGTGCAAAAATACTGCCTTCGCTTTCTTTATCGCTCGCCTGCATGAACTTTCTTTGAGAGGCACAAAGATAGTATTTCTTTTATGAAAAATGAATATTTTGTGTAACTTTTGTCAGTTTTAACCCGGATTATTTATACGCAACAAAGGTGAAACGGACAATATCGACTCCCTGCGTTTATTAACTGTTAATAACTTTTTTCGATCTGTGAAATTTATTTTTTTGATGCGGTTGCCCTGAAATTATGTATTGTAATGTTGCTTGTAAAAAAATGTTTTGTACATTTGCGGCTCTTCTTTATTTTAATTTTGTCTGGTAACGATGAAAGAAATCATTCAAAGGATTTTACCGCACGCGGTGGCAGTAGGGCTTTTTGTATTAGCCACCATTGTGTATTTCAGCCCGATGTTTTTAGACGGGAAACAGTTAGGTCAGGGCGATGTGTTGCAATACAACGGCATGGCGCGCGAAATTACCGAATACCGCGCACGCACCGGCGAAGAGGCGTTGTGGACCAACTCAATGTTTGGCGGGATGCCTGCCGTTCAAATTTCTGTAAGGTATCCCAACAACTGGCTGCAATATTTGGGCAATTTCCTCACCTTGGGAATGCCTTCACCTGCCTACATGATATTCCTTGCTTTTCTGGGATTTTACATCATGCTGCTGTGTTTCAAGGTCAATCCATGGCTGGCTATTGCGGGCGCATTTGCTTACGGATTGTCTACCTACTTCATGCTCATTGCCGTAGCAGGACACAATACCAAGATGCGCGCCCTGGACTACATGCCGGTACTCATCGGGGGGTTATATCTGGCTTATACACGCGGGAAAATGTGGCTTGGCGTATTGATGGTCTGTCTGGCGCTTGGCTTGCAGATGCGCGCCAACCATCTGCAAATCACCTACTACACAGCAATAGTTGTGCTGATTTTCATCATATTCGAAATGGTTCGCGTTCACAGGGAAAAATTATACGCACAGTTTTTGAAAACATCGGCAGCCATAGCGCTTGCCGTTGCTCTGGCTGTGGGCGTCAATATCACCAACATGCTGCTTACCGCCGAATATACGCCTTACTCCACGCGCGGAACATCCGAACTGACTGACGAAAGCGGCAATCAAACGTCCGGCTTGGACAAAGATTATATCCTGAATGATTACAGTTATGGTATTGCGGAAACCATGAACCTGTTCATTCCGAAATTCATGGGTGGAGGCAGTTATGATAAGGCAGGCGAAAAATCCCCTTTTTATAAAACCTTGATAGATAATGGCGTTCCTAGAACGCAAGCAAAACAATATTCAGAGCATGTTCGATTATACTGGGGCGACCAGCGTTATACTGCAGGTCCGGTATATATCGGCGCCGTCGTCATTTTTTTGTTTGTACTCGGGTTATTTGCCGTGAAGGGACATATCAAATGGTGGCTGCTCACGGCAACTATCTTCTCCATCGTATTGGCTTGGGGAAAAAATTTCGAATTTCTGTCTTATCTGTTCATCGACTATTTCCCGATGTACAATAAATTCCGCACCGTATCCATGATATTGACCATCGCCATGGTCGCGGTACCGCTGCTGGGTATGCTGGGGGTGAAAGAAATCTTAGGCAACCAACTGACGCTTACGGATAAAAAGATAATGTTGCGAAAATCTTTCTACATCGCGGGAGGTATTGCCTTGTTTTTCTTTATCCTTCCGGGATTATTTTTTAGTTTCAGCGCGCCGGGCGATGCTCGCTTGCCCGATACTATGGGATACCCCGAATGGTTGATCGCCGCGTTGCCCGATACGCGCGAATGGGCGCTACGCTGGGACGCTTTTCGCAGTATGGTGTTTGTTGTCGGGGCGGCAGCGCTTTTGTGGTTGACGATAGAGGGCAAGTTAAAATTTGTTCCGGCAATAGCCCTATTGACCGGATTGATCGTTATCGATCTTTGGACGGTGGATAAACGCTACCTGAACGACGGTTCTTTTGCCTCAAAACAGAGAGGCGTGAACGTCATGCAACCTACAGCGGTTGATTTGGATATTATGCAAGACAAAAGCCTGAATTACCGCGTCTTAAATCTTACCACCGGCGATCCCTTCAGCGATGGCGCCACCTCGTTTTTCCATAATTCCATCGGCGGATACCATGGCGCGAAAATGAAACGCTATCAGGAACTGATCGAACATCATATTGGCAGATGGAATATGGACGTACTGAATATGTTGAACACCAAATATTTTATTATTCCCGACAGAGAAACGCGCCAGCCCATGAAGCAGACCAATCCCGAAGCGCTGGGTAATGCATGGATGGTAGAACAAATCCGATGGGTAGACAATGCCGACGCAGAAATTGAAGCGCTCAACGAGTTCGACCCGTCCAAAGAAGCCATCGTGGACATACGTTTTCAGCAGACGCTGGAAGGATTTACAGCCCGAAGCGATTCTGCTGCTTCCATTAGCCTCGTCAGTTACGAACCCAATCATCTGATATACGAGTATCACTCGCAACAGCCGCAAATGGTTGTTTTTTCCGAAATATTCTACGGCAAAGACTGGAACGCATACCTCAACGGAGAATTAACGTCGCACATACGCGCAAATTATGTATTGCGCGCAATGACCGTTCCAGCCGGGAAACACGAAATTGTGTTCAAGTTTGAACCGGCAAGTTACGCCCGCGGCGAAAAAATAGCGCTCTTTTCCTCTATTGGGATTGTGCTGTTGGTCATTGGCGTTGCAGCAAAAGAAATTTTAAAATTAATTCACCCTAATCATCATTTAAAAATTAAACAAACAACATGAAAAAGTTCATATCATTATTTTGGGCAGTTTGTATAGCGCTGCCGTTATTTGCGCAGGGAAGAGGGAAGATCGATATTCCCGACCTGAAAGGTTATGTGACGCTGAAATGCGATTTCCACATACACACAGTTTTCTCCGATGGCTCCGTATGGCCTACGGTACGCATTGACGAGGCTTACCGCGAAGGACTCGACGTCATTGCGATCACCGATCATATCGAGTACCGTCCTAAAAAGGACGACATCGCAGCCTCGCACAACCGTTCGTTTGAGATAGCTCAGGCAACGGCAAAATCCAGAGGCGTCATTCTCGTCAGAGGTTCCGAAGTTACCCGCGATATGCCTCCGGGTCATCACAATGCCATCTTCATTTCCAACGCCGATGAATTGGACAAGCCTGATTTTATGGATGCCATGCGCGCCGCCAAAGCGCAAAACGCCTTCTTGTTCTGGAATCATCCCGGATGGCTCTCGCAACAACCCGATACTACCAAATGGTGGCCCGAGCATACCCAATTGTTCGAACAGGGCATGATGCACGGCATCGAAGTGGTCAATGGCGAATATTACCCCGAAGTACACCGCTGGTGTTTAGAAAAGAAACTGACCTTCATGGGAAATTCAGACGTTCACTCCCCCATGCAGGTCTTCGCTCCGGGCAAACACCGAACAATGACCCTTGTTTTCGCCAAAAGCGCAACGGAAGAAGCCATACACGAAGCGTTGAAAGAAAGACGCACGGCGGTGTATCACGAAGAATTTGTGATTGGCGAAGAAAAATATCTGAAGGAACTGTTTGAGAACGCAATAGAATGGGACACGAGGAAAAACGGCAATGTGGTAACGGTCACAGTCAAAAACAATTCAGACCTTAGCTTTTGTCTGAAAAAAACCAATTCCGACGCCCGTTTGATTTATTTTCGCAACACCTCCATCGAGCCTTTCACCATCGCGCCAAAAAGTACGCGCTCATTTACCGTCAGGCTCTTAGACGGCATACAGGGCGGCGACGTCAATTTTATCGTGGATAATTTCCTGTCGGAGCCTAACAAGGGGATGAGGTATACGATGAAGATATAGGGAGAACTTTTTGTATCATGGTAAAAAAAAATGTCGTAATTTTGCATCAAATATTTTACCATCATGAATTATAAAATTGCAGATATTAGCCTTGCCGATTTTGGGCGCAAGGAGATTGAGATTGCAGAAAAGGAAATGCCGGGGCTCATGGCAATTCGCCAAAAGTATGCCGCCGAGCAACCGCTGAAAGGTGCGCGGATTACCGGTTCGCTGCATATGACCATCCAAACGGCAGTTCTTATCGAAACGCTGACCGCCCTGGGCGCTGAAGTGCGCTGGGCAAGTTGTAACATCTTTTCTACGCAGGACCATGCCGCCGCAGCCATTGCCGCCGCCGGTATCCCTGTTTTTGCGTGGAAAGGCGAAACCCTTGAAGAATACTGGCAGTGTACTGAGCAGGCGCTTAGTTTCGACGGAGGCTTGGGACCCCACCTGATTGTGGACGATGGAGGAGATGCTACCCTCCTGATTCATTGGGGGTATCAAGCAGAAAACGACCCGACGACCATCGAACGCACACCGGCAAACAAAGAGGAAGGCGTGATACTCGACCTTCTGAAACAGACGCTTGCTGCAGATTCCGAAAAATGGCGGCGCGTTGTGAAAGACATGCGCGGCGTTTCGGAAGAAACCACTACCGGCGTGCATCGCCTGTACCAGATGAAAGAACGGGGCGAGTTGCTGTTCCCTGCCATCAACGTGAACGATTCGGTAACCAAGTCAAAATTCGACAACCTTTACGGATGCCGCGAATCGCTTGCCGACGGTATCAAACGCGCCACCGATGTGATGATTGCCGGAAAGGTAGTAGTGGTGCTGGGCTACGGCGACGTGGGCAAAGGATGCGCCAAGTCAATGAGGGCTTACGGCGCACGCACCATCATCACCGAAATAGACCCGATCTGCGCACTGCAAGCCGCTATGGAAGGATTTGAAGTAACCACGATGGAAAACGCCGTGAAAGAAGGAAATATTTTTGTGACCACTACCGGCAACAAAGATGTGGTTACCATCGAGCATATGGCGGCAATGAAAGACCAGTCCATCGTGTGCAACATCGGACATTTCGACAACGAGATACAGGTAGACAAGTTGGATAACTATCCCAATATCAGCAAAATCAACATCAAACCGCAGGTTGACAAATACATTTTCCCCGACGGTCATGCCATTTTCCTGCTTGCCGAGGGTCGTTTAGTGAACCTGGGCTGCGCTACGGGGCATCCTTCGTTCGTGATGAGCAACTCGTTCAGCAACCAGACTTTAGCGCAGATTGACCTGTGGCAAAACCAATACGAAATTGATGTGTACCGATTGTCGAAAAAATTGGATGAAGAAGTAGCGCGTTTGCATTTGGCGCATCTTGGCGTACAACTCACCCAACTGACCGAAGAGCAGGCTAATTATCTGTGCGTGCCGGTGGAAGGGCCTTACAAACCGGAACATTACCGATATTAATACCTTCTCCTCCTAAACTCTGCGCAGACGACTGCCGCAGCCGTAGCCACGTTCAGCGAGTCGGCGGCGGGTTCGCCCGGAGGAAACGACGGTATGAACAAACGCTTGGCAACATACTGCGCTACGCCGTTGCTGATGCCCTTAGACTCGTTGCCCAACACTATCACAGCCCTGCTTGACAGGGATACATTGTAGAGATTTTCGCCGTTGAGGAATGTTCCGTAAACAGGGAACTCAGGGTATCGGGCGCTCAAAAGTTGCAAAAACGAGGCGTCGCTTGGATATGTTTTCACGCGGATGATCGCGCCCATAGTGGATTGTATGGTTTTTGGACTGAACGGGTCGGCGCACCCTTCGCCGCAGAGTACATGACGGATGCCAAACCAGTCGGCAAGACGGATGATGGCGCCCAGATTGCCCGGATCCTGTACTCCGTCTAAATACAATGAAAGTCCTTGTGTAATTTCGGATACATCAAACGGATCATTCGGTATTTTCACCAATGCCATTGCCTGATTGGGCGTTTTTTGAAAACTGATTTGCGACAGTTCCCTGTCGTTGATCTCAATGATGTGGTCTGCCTTTTTGACAGGCAACTGTTCCAACCATGCAGGTTTTGCCAATAAATACGCAACAATAAGATGAGAATCAAGGATTTCGCGCACGGTTTTATCGCCTTCCACAACAAAAAGACCATGCTGCGCACGGTATTTTTTTTGCTCTAACGAGCGAATCAGTTGGATTTTGGCTTTGGATAACAAATATTAATTCCCCTGCAATTTAAAGATGTAGGTAATCATTCCTGTTTGTTCTATAGCATTGGGATTTCGGGTAAATTTGGCTTGGCGGGCTGCTCTTTCAGCGGCGTCCCAGAGGGTTCTGTTAGCAGTGGTAGTTCCTCTGACGCCCGATCGCGCCTGTATCACATTACCGTCCTTATCCACTTTGATTTCCACAACCACCGTGCCATCTTCCTGTACATTATAGGCAGGCAGGGGCAAGCGTCCTACAAGCCCGCGTCCTGTAAGTCCCCATTTGTTACCGGCGGCATCGCCGCCTTCGCCGTATACGTGTACGTCGGGCGCGCCGGTGGGTACGCCCTGATTGCCCTGTCCTCCCGCTTCGCCCTGACTTGTGGCAGTACTTGACGGATCACCGCGACCGGGAAACAAAGCCCGCGGATCGGGCGTTCGTTCAGGCGTCGGTTGTTCTACCGGTTGCGTTTCGCGCTGTGTTTCTCTGGGCGTCTCTCTGGGCGTTTCTCTGGGGGGCGTCTCTCTGGGCGTTGTAGTGGGTCTGGTTTCAGGTAAAGCGGCAGTTTCTTCAACATCCTGCGTCAGGATTTGTTCTCTTGACTGAGCCGGTTGAGAAGAACTTGGGCGCGACTGTACAGGCGCGAGATCGCTCATACGGGGTTCATAATCCCCAAAACCTGTTGCGCTGTTCCCGAAATCTACCAGAATGCCCATTTCTTCAGGCAAGGGCAATGGCGTGCGGAAAGCCATATACAACAACATGACGAACAGCATCCCGTGAAACAGGATGGTGCCCATCAACCCATTGCGATATTTTACCGGTGTTGCCATGATACGAAATTAATTGATTTTGTAAAACATGATATTCAATTTCTTATGGGTCGAGTTGCCAAGATTAATTTCCATCTATTGTTGGTGGCAATATTCATGACCTTGACGAGTTCGCCTGCCGAAACAGTTTCGTCAACGTGCAACGAAATGGTAGGGTCTGGTTCGTCCATTAATTTTATCTGCAACTGTCTTTCTAAATCAGCAAACATCACAGGAGCTGTTTCGATGTAATACCGAAGATCTCCGGTGATGGACACGCTGGTGATCGCCTTGGCAGATGTTTGGTTGTTGCTTTGCGGAAGAAGCAGTTTCAACGCATTGGGGCTAACTAAGGTGGAGGTGATCATGAAAAAGATCAGCAACAGAAACACCATGTCGGTCATGGACGACATATTGAACGAAGGTAAAATTTTATTGGATGATCGAATAGCCATATTCAATTAACAATTAACAGTGAACAATGAACAATGCAATTATTTGACGGGTTCGTTGAGTAAATCCATGAACTCGGTGGTGTGGGCTTCGAGACCGTTGACTACCTTTTCCACGCTCGACACCAAAATATTGTAGGCAAAGTAGGCAATGATGCCCACAAGAAGTCCGGCTACCGTTGTCACCATCGCCTCGTAGATACCCGACGATAAAATCTGGATGTCAATATTGTTTCCTGCCATCGACATATCGTAGAACGCTTTTACCATACCTGTAACCGTTCCCAGGAATCCAAGCATGGGCGCGCCTCCTGCCGCAGTAGCCAACGCGGGTAACCCGCGCTCGAGTTTAAAAACCTCCAAACGCCCCACATTTTCAATGGCGGTATGGATATCGTTCAACGGACGCCCGATACGCTGGATGCCCTTTTCTATCATACGGGCAATCGGACTGTCGGTTGAATGACACAGGGCTAACGCCGAATCTATCTTTCCGTCATGAATATAATCCTTGATGCGGTTCATGAAATTTTCATCCGTCTTTGCCGCCTTGCGAATGGCAAAATAACGTTCCACAAAGATATAAACGGCAATGACCGACAATACCGCGATAGGGATCATGATCCATCCGCCTTTCAGGGTAAGGTCCCACAACGGCATACTGATTTCTTTCGGGGTATCCAACGCGCTGGGCATCTGCTCCAGACCCGTTATTTGTAATAATACATTGACTAACATCGAATTTGGTATTTATTATAGATTGAATTTTTGAATTTTTTACATTTATATTATTTTACTATCAAAAAATATGCCGCAAATCCGGCAAGATATCCAGCAAGAACCAAAAGGCTTATTTTTTTCAGGTACCAGTTAAATTCTATTTTGGCAAAATTCATCGCGGCAACGCCTGCCGACGAGCCGATGATGAGGATGCTTCCGCCGTTACCGGCAGAATATGCCAACAATTCCCAAAAGGAGCCATCTGCAACAAAATGCTTTAGGTAGGCTGCCTGTGTCGGGTTGGAAACGGCAGCCCATGCTTCGGGCGTAACAATTTCATACATGCCCATGGCGCCGGCTACTAACGGCACGTTATCCACTACTGACGATAACATGCCGATGAGCAAATTGATGGCATAGATGTTGTGCACCTTTTCACTGAGGAAGTTACCGGCTATGTAAAGATGCCCCGCCGTTTTGAGCCCTGCCACAGCCAAAAGTATGCCCAGAAAAAAGAAAATGGCAGGCGTGTCTATTTTTTTGAGTATCTCGGGCAATGACAGACGTATTTTGCACTCTTTCTGTTTTTTGCGATGCAGTATTTCTATCATCATCCACATGACGCTCAATACGAAGATCACGCCCATGTACGGAGGCAACTGCGTCGCCGATTTGAATACCGGCACCAGTATCAACCCGCCAATACCCGACAGGAGGATGATCCATCGTTCGCGGTCGGTAGTAGGCGCCTGTGATTTGGTGTTGTCGGTAAGCGACGGCGGTACGGCTTCTCCTTTCATTCCAAGCGATATGACGATCAGCGGCACCAACATGCAAATCAGGCTGGGAACAAACAGTTGCAGGATGATGTTCCATGCGCTCACCTGTCCGCCGTTCCATAGCATGAGGGTGGTCACGTTGCCGATGGGCGAACATGCGCCTCCGGCATTGGCGGCTATCACAATCATGGCGGCATAAAAACAACGGGTGGAATTACTGCTGATCATTTTCCACATCAGCGTGATCATCACGATGGTGATGGTCAGGTTATCCAACACAGCCGACAGGAAAAACGTAAGAAACGAAAATAACCAAATGAGTTTTACTTTTTTAGCGGTTTTGATGATTTTGGGAAACAAACTGAATCCGCCATGACTTTCGATGATTTCGACGATGGTCATCACGCCAAGCAAATAAAACAGTATCTCGCCTATTTTGCCAAGATGCCCTGCTAATTCGTGACGGGTCACAAAATCAATTACCGTAGCATCACGGTGTGTATGAAGATATTCCTGAAAAGAAGGCGCAACATAAACCGTATCGCCGCCCAAAGCGATGCATACCCAGATCAAGGCGCCGGTAATCAGTGCAATGGCTGCCTTGTCGACAGGTAAATGCTGCTCAAACGCTATTGCCGTATAGCCTAAAACGAAAAGGACAATAATGAGGTAAAACATTCTTTTTTTTATTGAAGTGCATTACGATAAAATTCGACGACAAAAGTATAAAAAATTTACTTGATTGAGGTAAGGGAAGTATTTTTCTCATATTTTTCTACATTGTTTTTGTGTATTCCCTGTACTTGCGCATGATTTCCCGCTGTATTTCCATTTCGGAGGCTGCCAGCAGGTATTCTTTTGGAAACATGCAATAGGACATGAATTTGATAAGTTCATCGTTTTCAAATCCGGTGAGTTTCTTGACAAGCAACCCGTTAAATTTTTCGCCGATGATCATAAATTCGGCGGTTCCGTTGATGACGCTCAAATAGTAACGATGTTGTTTGCCTTCCTTGCTCAACACGTCGTACAGAAAGGTAATCGGGCTAGCCAAAGCGCCGATCAACGGGATGTTAACGCCGCCCTGATTGGGCAACGGCGTTGTATACGCATTGTATTCGCCCACATACGGCGCCAACTGATATGCCTCCTGAGCCTCTCTGCTCAATACATCGCGCTTAAAGCGGTCATACGTTGAAAGGATACCAATATCTACCTGGGTAAGATAATAAATCGCCGGTTTCAGTTTGATAACGCGATCGTTGGTGTACATTGAATCGTGCGCGGCTATGGTCAACCTGACATAGCCTACGGAACTGAACATGATGCTGTCGCCCACGTTGGCTGTGATGGAAAATACGCCATAATCGTTGCTCGCCGTTACGAGATTCTGAGTTTTGTTGATGATATGGCAACGGGCAACAGCCACGGCGGTATCGGCGTCCATTACCGTTCCAATGAATTGGTAGTTATAATCTTTACGTTGGGCTTGTACTTCGGCGCAAGCAAAGAAGATAAGCAACATTAAATTGAGAACTGAGAACGGAAATTTTTCAATTGTCGTATTTACCATTGCGTTGATTTTTTTTGCAAAAATACAATAAAAAATGACACCTTCTCATCTTTTTCTTTACATTTGCACGCAAAATTCTTTTTTACGTATTTTTGTACCCAAATAATTGTAATAATTTCAACATAATCATGTATCAATGAAACAAATCAGTAATTTCGTATTAACCGTTCTGTTGTTCTGTTCTGCGTCCTTGTTTGCGCAGCAGAGCCACGTCAATATCGACTGGGATCCCCAGCGTAATAAGGAAGGATTAAATCCCTACGGCACAAGGACAATCTCGCCGGAAGTGCATGACGACCAAACCGTTACATTCCGTTTGATGGGACCAAACGCAAATGGTGTGACGGTTTCAGGCACCATGTTTGTAGGCGAGGAAGCGGGCAAGCGTGTACCGTTAACAAAAGGCGCAGACGGCGTCTGGAGCGTCACCATCGGACCGTTAGTTCCCGATATTTACATCTATTCGATGCAGGTGGATGGCGTGAATGTAGTCGATCCGAGCAATACGATTACCGGCAACGCAGCGCAGCCGGCATTCGGACTGTTGTGGGTTCATGGCGACGCTCCGACATTCTACGACGCAAAGAATGTTCCACACGGCGATGTGACGCATCATTACTACTATTCGCATGTGACAAACGGCGTGCGCAGTATGTTGGTCTATACGCCGCCCGGATACGACGCAAGCCGGAAATATCCGGTACTCTATCTGATGGGAGGCTCGGGCGAAGTTCACGATTCGTGGATCAAGCCCGGAATGGCTAATTTTATTATGGACAACTTGCTGGATGAAGGCACGGCGATTCCGATGCTCATCGTGATGCCCAACAATCAGGTGGTACACCGCTCGCATCCGCAACATACAAATTTATCTTTTCCGCTGATGGAAAGAGAATATAAGGAGGTTATTCTGCCTTATATTGAAAGCCGTTACAGCGTGATCAACAACCGTCACGGACGGGCTATAGCCGGTCTTTCGATGGGCGGGCGACACGCGCAGTACGTAGGGTTTCGCAATCTTGAACTGTTTGGCAATGTGGGGATTTTCAGCGCTGCGATGCCCATAGACGATACCCCGGCGCTGCGGGAGCCGGATTTTAATTCCCGAATAGATTATCTCTTTCTCGGAGCGGGTACCAACGAAACAACACCCACAGCACGACATCAGGTTCTGCACCAACAATTGACCGATTTAAACGTGAAGCACGAATATCTCGTAGGAAGTAGAGGCGCGCATGACTTTACGGCGTGGCGGTTCCTGCTGCGCCATTTCCTGCAAAACTTATGGCGAAATCAGTAATTCACAGAATTGCGTAATTTATGACGGTCATTTAAACAATATCGGTACAAATTCCGTCAGGTAAATTCGCCAGTTTTTCCAGATATGACCTCCGTCAGATTCGCGGTAAACGTGAGGATATTTGTTGTCTTTGAGTTTTTGGATAAAATCAAGGTTTGCCTGATACAGAAAATCTGTTGTTCCGCAGGCAACCCAGTACAATTTTGGAGGGCTGGCAAACTGTCTTTTTAATTTATCGTCAAAATTTTGGTATACCGGCGATGTGGCTTGTTGTGTAACTCCGATTGCAGAAGAAAACAGCCCTACATAATCGAATTTGTCGGGATATTCTTTCGAGATGTGCAACGAGTGGAAGCCGCCCATAGATAAGCCTGCAATAGCCCTGCCTGCTTTTGTTTCCAAAGTTCTGAAGTTGTTTTCCACAAAATTCATCACATCGGGAAAAGCGGCTTCAAAGGCGCCATCCATGCGTGTATCACTCATAAAACTTGGTTTGTACAGTCCTCGGTCTGATTCGCCCGGCGCTGCCGTTTGCCCTGCATTTCCGTTGGTCATCACCACAATCATCGGTTTCGCTTTGCCCTGCGCAATCAGGTTGTCTAGTATCTGCGATGCGCGTCCCAGCGCCATCCATGCTTCTTCGTCGCCGCCGGCGCCATGCAGCAGGTAGAATACAGGGTATCGCTCATTGCCTGTTTGGTAGCCCGGCGGGGTATAGACGGTGATGCGCCGCGTCAGGTTCAAACTTGGGCTGTGGTACCAATGGCGCGACACTGAACCATGAGGCACATTGTTGACCTTGAACAAATCGCCGATGCCGCCGCCTATGATGAAGTAACTCGTTACCGAGGCGATGTCGCGCATCGAATAAGGATTGTTTGGGTCGGTAATGCGTACTCCGTTTACGATTAAACTGTAATTGTACAGTTCGGGCGCGAGAGGCGCAGAGGTGGTAAATTCCCATACGCCACTTGCATTTTTAGCTAATTCGACCTGTCCGGGAGCGTCAAATTCACCCATGGGGGTTTGCATCTTTTGCGTGGGCAAAAAGTCGCCGGTAACCTCTACTTTTGTGGCTTCAGGCGCCATCAAACGGAATGTTACGGTATTGTCTGCGTGGATTTCGGGCGAAATAATTTCCTGCCCGCCGAATAATGCCTGTTGGGCAGATACTGTTGTGTGCAACATCATGGCAACGATTAAAATTGATAAAGTTCTCATTATTAAAATTTTGATTTTTGATTTTTGATTTTGAATTATTTGATTTTGAATTATTTCTGAAAACTGAAAACTGAAAACTGAAAACTAATTTATTTTTTCTGAATCATATACTATTGTCGCCATTCCATTGGTTACGGCAGCGAGTTTTTCGCCTGTCATATCCGACTGAAACGGCATATGGAACGGCGTCGATCCGCTTGTATCGCCTTCGGAAAGACGTTTTGCCAAATCTCTCATTTCAATGAGATAATTCAACGGCAAAGCCCGCTTCAAATACGGATAATGTCCTACATACAGTTTTGTGATGTTCTGTTCGCGCATGATTTTTTCCATACGGACGCACGATTCGTAATACGTTCGCATGGGCGTATGCGGGCGCAATTGCATCCACACTTGCCCCGAACCGAAGGTATCGCTCGTATAGGCGGCATTGATGGCTGGGTCGAGCAAAACGATAGAACCCGGAGTATGTCCGGGCATCCACATCACTTCTAATTTTCGTCCGCCCAAATCGAAGACGTCGCCATCCTGCAACCAGCGGTATTTTCCCTGAACCTCAACCCCCAACTGTATAAGCGTATCTGACGGGTGCATGTACGCCTCGTCGAAATAGCGGATATTTCCGGCATGGTCGGGATGATTGTGCGTCACCACCACAATCAGCGGTTTGTTGGTGATTTTCCGCACCACTTCGTCTAACGCATCGCAATTTGTACCCGTATCTATCAGCATGGCGCGCTCGGCGCCTTCTATGATATACATCGTGGTCATGTCTGTAGTTTCTACCACCCAAACGCCCTGTTCGAGCTTGCTGATGGCAAGGTCGGCGTTTTTGAATACTTCCTGCGCGGAGATTGCCGCACAGGAAATGATCAATGTCATTAAAAACAGGATTTTATTCATCATCTAATCTATTTTAAACAAAACCGGTTGCTGAATTTCGCTTGAAGAACTTCCGAATTGCGCGGTATAATCTCCTTTTTCTACGATCCATTGGCTGTTTTGCTCGTCGAATGACGCTAAATCAGCCTTGTTCAACGTTAATTGAACCGTCTGTGATTCGCCCGGCTGCAAAAGTTTTGTCTTGACGAACGCTTTCAGTTCCTTTACCGGCTTTTTCATTGATTTTCCGGGCGCTGAAACATAAAGTTGAACGGCTTCCTTGCCGGCTACGCTTCCGGTATTTTTTATCGTACAGGTGAAAACATAATTGTCGTTTTCTGCTGAAACAGAGGCGTTTTCATAAGCAAATTGCGTATACGAAAGTCCATAACCAAAAGGATACGAAACGTTTTTATCGAACGAATCAAAATAGCGGTATCCGACAAAAATGTCTTCTTCGTAATTGGTGAAATCTACATTACGAACAGGTTCTTTTTCAGCATCATCCTGACCAGCGAAAGCAGCAAAAGCCGTTTGCATGTCGAATACGTAATCGTATGGGAAATTAGCCGAAGAAGCCGCATCCATGTAATGGACAGGAAACGTCATCGTCAGTTTTCCCGACGGATTGACGGCGCCTTTCAGTATGTCGGCTACGGAGTTGCCGCCTTCCTGTCCTGCTTGCCATGCCAACAAAATAGCGTCGGGCAGGGCTTTCCATGAGGCTGTTTCGATAACGCCGCCGATGTTGAGAATCACTACCACCTTCTTAGCCGCAGCATGAAAAGCGCTGCATAGTTCGCGAATCAATCTTTGTTCGACATCCGACAAATTGAAATCGTTGTCAATCAGTCTGTCCATAAATTCTCCTGAATTTCTTCCTATGGTCAGCAACGCCACATCACTCGCTTCCGCCATCTTTTTCAATACAGATGCAGCAGGAACTATTTCCGACGGATTGACTTTCGGCATGAACATTGCCATCGGATTGTTCGGATCGGGCTTGTTTCTCTCGTTTTCGACTTCTATGTGCTTTTCATACAGTTCAACCAATTCGGCGTTGAGTTGATAACCGGCGTTGTTCAGACCTTCGCGCAGCGATACGTTGTATGCCTTGTTGACGTCGCCGCTTCCGGTGCCGCCGGAAATAAAATCATAGGAGGTAATTCCGAAAGCAGCCACAGTCTTTGTTTGCGCCGGCAAGGGCAGGGTTTGTTCATTTTTGAGCAAAATCATCCCTTCCGACGCCGACTGACGGGTTATTTCCGCATGAGCCTTCAAATCGGGACGATTGGAATAGGCATATCCCTTGAAGCGCGGCGATGCAAGTATCAGGTGCAATATTCGCTTTACGTTAACATCCACATCATTCACGGACAACGATCCGTCGTTGACAGCCGCCATGATAGCCTCGTATTGCAAGGGGGTTCCGGGCATCAACAAATCGTTGCCGGCGTGAACCATTGCCGCAGGACTTTTTCCGCCAAACCAGTCGGTCATCACAGGTCCGCCAAATTCCCATTCATTGCGCAGAATATCAGTCAATAATTCGCGACTTTCGGGCGCATACGCGCCGTTAATTAAATTGTATGACGACATGACCGTCCACGGTTGCGCTTCCTTTACTGTAATTTCAAATCCTTTCAGATAAATCTCGCGCAAGGCGCGCTGAGCGATACGAACATCATTTGCCATCCGGTTGGTTTCCTGATTATTGGCGGCAAAATGCTTGATTGACGTACCTACTCCGTTCGATTGAACGCCGCGAACCATCGCCGCCGCCATTTTACCGCTCAACAATGGGTCTTCCGAATAATACTCAAAGTTTCTCCCACAGAGTGGATTGCGGTGAATGTTCATACCGGGCGCCAACAACACATCCACGCCATATTCCAGCGTTTCCTTGCCCATTGCTTTCCCTACGTTTTCAACCATCTCGGTGTTCCAAGTAGAGGCAAGAAGGGTTGCTACCGGAAAAGCAGTACAATAATATGTTTGGGCATCGCCTTCGCGCGTGGGACTGATTCGCAGTCCGGCAGGTCCGTCAGCCACCACAATAGCCGGAATACCCAGACGCGGTATTGGATGAGTTGTTCCGGCAGCGCCCGGAACTATCGAATGACTTGCGCCAACCACAGCATTGTCACCCGAAAAGCCGGGCATACCCGTTCCCGTCAATAACAGGACTTTTTCTTCCAAAGTCATCGCTTTGACGACTTTATCCACTGACGCCTTCCCCAACTGAGGCGTCCCGTTCGAATTACAAGCAACAAAAAGCGTTGCAATACAGATGATTAAAACGATATTTTTCATTTCACTTTTTTTATTGAATTTTTGAATTTTTGAATTTTGAATTTTGAATTAATACGTAATTGATTGATACGGACTGAATGCCTTCGATACCCTCAGTTGCCCGCCCGAAACGGTAAAAATAACCAGTATGGGATTATCCCACGATTGGTACATTTGTTGCACTCCGGGCGATAGTTTTTCAAACAGGCGTTTCTTTTCGGCAGGGTCGTTAATTTCGGTCAGTTTGCCCGAAATCCGGAACTGATAATCACCCACGCCGCAGGCAAAAGCCACATTTGCGTTCTTCTGCATCTGTTGGTACACATCCTTGTTATTGGCTGTGGCAAAAAGGAATTTTCCGTTTTCGAATCCCTGATATTGCCAGCCGCGCAAATCGGGCTTATCGCCATCCACCGTAGCGAAATAGCCGGAAGTAAACACAGGCAGTTGCGCCAAAGCCTGCTCCAAAGTAAAATCGGTCATCGTCTGACCTTGAGCGAAAGATACGCTCGCTGCAAAAAGCAACATGGTTATTGGAAAGTTTTTCATTTGGGTTTGAATTTATGAAATTATTGATTTTAAAAAGATACAAAAATAACACTTTTTATAAAATTCTCAACTCTCAACTCTCAACTACTTAAACAGCATTGGCACAAATTCCGTCAGATAAATCCGCCAGTTTTTCCAGATATGTCCTTCGCCCGTTTCGTAATAGGTGAAAGGATATTTGTTGTCGTCGAGCATTTTACGGAAATCGTTGTTTGCCTGAATCAGGAAGTCGGTGTTTCCGATGGCAATCCAGTACAGTTTAGGTTTTTGTGCAAATTGTGCTTTCAGTTTTTGGTCGAAATTCTCGTAAATTTTCGAGGTTACGCCTTCCTGCATGGGCATAATAGCCGCCGAAAACAGCCCTACATAATCAAACTTGTCGGGATATTCCTTCGAGATGTGCAGGGAATGGAATCCGCCCATCGAAAGTCCGGCAATCGCCCTGCTCGCTTTGGTTTCCAAAGTTCGGTAGTTGCTTTCCACAAATTTCATCACATCGGGAAAGGCTGTTTCAAACTCGCCATCCATGCGTGTTTCTTCCCACAGCGACGGTTTGTACATGCCGCGTTCCGATTCGCCCGGCGCAGATTTTTGTCCTGCATTTCCGTTGGTCATCACCACAATCATCGGTTTGGCTTTGCCTTGCGCAATCAGGTTGTCGAGAATCTGTGATGCGCGTCCGAGCGCTATCCATGCTTCTTCGTCGCCGCCTGCGCCATGCAGGAGGTAGAAAACGGGATATTTCGCCGTGCCTGCTTCGTACCCGGGCGGGGTATAAATGGTGATGCGCCTCGATTTTTGCAGCGTCGGGCTGTCGTACCACCGTCGGGCTACCGTTCCGTGAGGCACGTCGTTCACCTTGTACAGGTCGGCGCGTCCGCCGCCAATGATGAACACGCTTGTCACCGACGCCACGTCGCGAATCATGTACACGTTGTTGGGGTCGGTAACGTTCACTCCGTCAACTATCAGGCTATAACTGTACAGTTCGGGAGCGAGCGGCGCAGGCGTGGTAAATTCCCATACGTCCTGCGCATTTTTCGTTAATTCGGCGGTTCCCGGAACATCAAATTCGCCCATGGGCGTTTCCATTTTTTGCGTCGGCAGAAAATCGCCGGTAATCTCCACCTTCGTTGCCTGCGGGGCTTGCAGGCGAAATGTGACGGTATTGTTCGCGTTAATTTCGGGCGATTTGATGTCTTGTCCGCCCCACAAGGCTTGCTGCGCCATTGCTGTTGTACAGACTAACATGGCAGCGATTAAAATTGATAAAGATTTCATTTTTTTGGGTTTTTAATTATTATTATTTATTTATTTATTTTTGATTCATACATAAAGTAAGGAATGTAACTGAATTTATTACCTCATTTCCACCTGATTTTTCCAACGGAACTACCTCAGTAGAAAAAGGTTTACCCCAGATGATTGACCTTATTACCTCATTTTTTTTCGTATTAATTAGGTAATAAGGTTGGTTTATGCTGATATTTTCCTCTGTTACTAAGGTTGTTTTGTTTTTGGAATGAGGTAAAAATAAGGTTTTTGCACTTCTTAACCTGAAATTTACGGAAAATAAAATGCCATCCTTGCGGGACTTTGCCGCTGATATACCGATACGACAGCTATTCATGGTTTATTACATCTAAATTTCCTGAAATAATCACCGGTTGAAAAGCGCTGATTTCATCAAACAACATTCCTTCAGGAATATCATTCCAGAGAAAAATCTTTTTCCTCTTCATAAACGCCTCATACAGTTCTAAAAAAGTCGCTCCGCCAATGTAATTTGGCTTTCCGTCTTTTTCAAAATTCAGGCACAATACGGCATCCATATTTGAAATGATTTGCTCGCTTTGCAGCAGCATTTCTTTCTTAAATTTGGAATGAACATCTTTCCCTGCCCTCCACATTTCAGATTCTAACGATGGATGGTCGAAACTATTGGGAACAGTGACCTGATGCCCTTTTTCTTCCAGTACCTTCACTATCGGTCTTGCATCTTGGTAAAATGCTTTGGAACAGATGATGAATATTTTCATGATTCATTTGTTTCAGATGCCCAAAAAGCAACGTGTTACAAACGGCAGGCAGGTATACAGCGCCGAATGCCAATATTCCCACGTATGCGCGCCGTCGCGGACGCGAAATTCACAGGGTATTTGCGCGGCGCGCATCGCCTGTGTAAATGCGATATTGGCGTCGAGCAGAAAATCATCGTCGCCGCAATCGACAAACCACCGGACGCTACGCAGTTGCGCTTTACGCGCTTCGTCGGCTTCAGCCACATATTTGACGCAACTGTTTTCCTGCACCGATTGGGTCAGTATTGCCATTTTGTCGTCTTCGCGTTGCTGTGGTGGCGGAGGGGCTCCGGCGGGTTGAGGAATATCCATCAATGCGCTCATGGCGTACACTGCCGCGAACATATCGCTGTGGCGCAGTCCGTAGGAGGTCGCGCCGCCGCCGCCCATCGAAAGTCCCGCTACGGCGCGGTGTTGTTTGTCGCCAATCACGCGGTAGGTTGTTTCGATATACGGCAGGAACTCGGTGAAGAAAAACGTTTCGTATTTCCATCCCGGCATGTCGAAATAACCGTTCCACGCGCCTTCGTAAACGTTTCCGCCTGCGTTGGGCGTCACGATAATCATTTCGCACATTTCACCGCTTGCTGTCAGTTGATCGGCGACATCTTTCAGGTGTCCGCGCTCGTACCAACCCTTGTTGGTGTCCATCATTCCATGCAAAAGATAGAGAACGGGATATTTCTTATTGACGTCCGTTTCGTAACTTTTGGGAAGGAAGATGTTGTACTCGCGGTCGGCGTTCAACACCTTGCTCTGAATGGTTTTCGTTTCAACCCTGCTTTGTGGTCCAAACCCGCCAAATTGTGCGGAAAGAGAAAAAGTTAAGGATAATGCTGTTAAAATTAAAAAAGTTCGCTTCATTTTTTGATTTTTTGATTTTTTGTTCATTTTATCTAAACAACAATGGTGCAAACGTGTTGAGATAGATTCGCCAGTTTGCCCAGGTATGACCTCCGCCGGTGACAAAAAACGTGTGTTCAAGTTCGTTGCGCGTCAGCGCAGCGTCGAGGTTTTGCGCCATTTCCCAAAGAAAATCGTCCGTTCCGCAAGCCACCCAGTAGAGTTTGTATCCTGCTTTCTTAATCGCCTGAAATGCGGCGTCTACATCCTGTCCGGGCTGTATGCCCATACTCAATGGAAGTATCCATGAAAAGAATCCCGGATAGGCGTTGGTTGCCGCCATCGTATGCCCGCCGCCCATGGAAAGCCCCGAAATGGCGCGATGGTCGGGATCGGCGATGACGCGATAATGCTTTTCGACGTAAGGCACGATGTCCTTCACCAGCGAGTTGATGTAGAGATTGGCGAAGGCAGGGTCATTGCGGTCGTAAGTCTTTTCGGGAAGAAGCAGCGTTTGCGCCGCCTGCTGACCCGGATTTCCGTTGGGCATGACCACAATCATCGGAACTGCTTTGCCCTGCTCAATCAGGTTGTCGAGTATCTGACACGCCCGCCCCATGTTGCACCAGGCGTCCTCGTCGCCGCCACCACCGTGAAGCAGATAGAGGACAGGGTATTTCTGATTGGAACCGACGTACCCGTAAGGCGTATAGACGAACATGCGGCGGGTCGTCCCGATGGTGGGCGATTCGTACCACACATGCTCCAGGTTGCCGCGTTTGTTCGCCTCGCGGTAGTTGGCGGTAAGCGTCCCGTCGATGAGCAGAATACTCAAAAAACGGCGCCCGTCGCGCTGCATGAAGATATTGGCGTCATCGTTCTTCGACACACCGTCAACCACAAAGTTGTAGGTGTAGATTTCGGGCGACGGCGCATTGATGGTGATACTCCATACCCCATCGGCGTCTTTGGTCAGGTTTTCAACAGACGTGAATGTGGGCATCCACGAACCGTAGAGCCTGACCTGATTTGCTTCAGGAGCATGAATACGGAAAGTAACCTTGCCATTGGCAATTTCGGGGGAAACTACCTGCTGAGGTCTGAAATTCTGAAGTTCCTGTCCCGTCAAAATCAGGGATGCAAGAGCAAAAACTACTGTAAAAAAATACTTTTTCATATAAAAAATTGAAAATTGAAAATTGAAAACTGAAAACTGAAAACTAAAAACTGAAAACTGAAAACTACTTATTCTCTCTGATCAGGTCGCCGTAACTGACCAACTCGATTCCCTTCTTTTGAATGATTTCCCGTATTGCCGGATTGGTAAACATGTCCATCACGCCTTGCCGGTCTTCCGAAACATTTTCGTATCCCTTGTGTCCGAAGGCTTTCATCTCTTCGCCGCCCACAGCGGGATGTTCCACATAAAGATAGGTTTTTCCCTTTTCGAGTTTGTCCAACGCATTGATGAATCCCGCTTCGCGTTCATTTGGCGAAAGCCCCCATGGTACGGGCATACCCGCTAAGCCGTACTTTTGCCCCACTGCGGGGTTACCGTCAAAGAAGGGTAGATGGTATTCATCGGCTAAGCGGTCGGCTAATGCGCTGATTTCAGGGCTGACCATAGCCCAGCCCATGTGCCCCGACAGGTGCGTCACCGTGGGTATCATCTGTTTGGTCAGTTCAATCTGGGCGCGTAATTCGGCTTCCACTTCCGACAGTTTGATGGATTCTTTGCGCTCCATCATCGACTTACCCGGATGGGCAGGATTGGGAAAAGTGAACGGCAGGAAATATCCATCCTCATCGGTCAGCGAAGGACAATGTGTGAGCGGACGCCATTTGATATTTTCCCACTCGCTGGTGAGCGTGATATGCAAGCCGACATCGAAGCCGGGATTATCCTTCAGCATCTTTACCGCTTCGGGCGTCCACGGCGCAACAATCATCAACTCTGCCGAGCGCGCTATCCCGTCGGTGTACGATTTGATAATCGCAACATTGGCGGCATGAGCGCTGCCGATGTCGTCGGCGCGGACAAGCAATCGCTGTGCATAAGAAAAAGAAACACAGCACAAACATAACAAGAACGAAATAATAACTTTTTTCATGGTTTCAATTTTTTTAAATGTTTAAAATTTTACGCAAAAATAATCATTTTTTTAAGAATCTAACTCGCCTGTAAAACTTGCTTTGATATCGTCGCCATTTTCGGTTGTTGCTTCAATTTCGATGGTATAAACATCGCCGCTGACGCTTACATTAATTACGCCGCCGGTAATCTGTACGTCCGATCCTGCGCCGTCGGTAACCGTTCCCCAGACACTGCCCCAGTTGCCATCGCCAAACATGGCAGGATAACCTGCAATAGCATCGCCGGATTGCGCTGAAGCATCGGGTACGATATTATAGACGCCTTCAACAAGGGTAGCCGCATCGCGTCTGAAATCAATGGACACATAATTTCCGCTTCCTGTGAAACTGATGCCACCCATTCCGTCATCAGTTCCCGTAAGCCCGTCGGTTGCCAACTTTACGGTAACATTGAATCCCGAGCCGCCAAACATGGACAAATCCATTGACGATACGCTTAACAGTTTTGTTAATTCGACGCCGTTGTAGCCGCCGCTACCGCCGTCATTAACAGCGTCGGGATAGTTGATGGAAATAATTCCCGGCAATGGCAACGGGTCGAATCCCGATTCCTTATCCAAAATAGTGAAATCCGAACTTGTAAAGGTCAGCGTTCCGTTATCGTCGGCGATGGTAAGTTTTCCGCCGAAAATGTATTGATTTTCGTCTTCAAAGATAAACGAACCTCCCTCAATGATACCTACGCCAAACATCGACAAATCCATGTACATGCCTTGTACCACAGCGCCGTTGGCGTCGCGAATTTCACCGCTTACGGGATAATCGCCGGACAGCGAAGATGGATTTTCGGCGGTTACAATTTCGAAATGCGCCACCAAAGCGCCATCGGCATAAACATCAATGTTATTGAGTTGCGAACCGACAACGGGCGTAAAGGTCATGCCGTCCATAGTATATGCGTATGGTTTTTGCACTTCAAGCGTATAGGTATATTCAGGCGGGTCGGGCTCAAAAATGATGGCGCCTTCGAAAAATACTTTCACAAAGGTATTGTCTGCCAACTGCAGTGTACCGCTAATGGTGTAGGTGTTTTCACCCGACAGTTTGACGTCAATAACTCCCGTAACCACAGATTGTTGACCGAAACGAGCCGCTATATAATTGCCGTTTCTTGCGCTTTCTGCAGGCGCTATGGTATAGGCGTTTTCTCTCAGGAAAAACGTGTTTACCACAAAATCAACATCAAAGGAGGTTCCGGCAGAACTCATTTGCAAACTGATCACCCGTATGCCGCCTTCCTGTTTCACTACATTTTGCGAACCTATCATATTAGACGTAAATTCTACAGGTTTAGGATATTTACCCGTAAGCGGGTCAATCATATCCTTCTTGCAGGCTGCAAACATGAAGATTACAGCGATTGTATATACGAAATATTGAATTATGTTTTTCATTTTTTTTAAAATTTTAAAATACATACATTATCATTACCAACCAGTATTTTGAACAATATTTTTGTTCAACGTAATTTCAACCTGCGGGAAAGGCATTAAGTTGTTTCTTGACTTAAAACCAGCCGTGTTTCCGGGATTGTACTCAATCCAGTTCACCGTTCCGTTCGATTGCAGCCAGGGTTGACGTTGTCCCTGGTTTTTCAATTTTTCTTCGGCTATTCCCCAGCGGAGCATATCCTGAAAGCGCACGCTTTCGGCACAGAGTTCCAGGCGTTTTTCCAACATGACATCGTCCATGGTTACCGTTGATTTATCGGAAAGTTTCGCTCTCCGACGGATAAGATTGACGTAATCGGCTGCTTTAGACGCATTCCCGCTCTTCAAATGAGCTTCGGCTGCCAATAATAACACTTCGGCGTATCGCGACACGCGTAAATTCTTTTGTGAACAAATCATGAAACCGAACATATAACCGATAACTTCTTTGGGGTCAGTACGATTTTTCCACATGAAATATTCGTCGTATCCGTACATGGCTTGTCCGGGACTGATGCTACCGCCCAAGTCCTGTACTTGCGCGTATGTTTTCATGGTAGCGTTCAACCGGTAACCATCTTCGCCTTCTTCGGCAACAAAAGCATCATACAAATCTTTTTGGAAAGCGCTGTAATAGCCCCATTGAGCGCTCATCACCAGATCAGACAAAGGCGTGTTGGCGCCGATGGTTAAATAATCGGTACGCCAACCAGCCATCATGTAGAAAATAGAAAAATTAGTTGTCGGATTATTTGTATCGTTCACATAATTAAATTCGTACATCGATTCGCAGTTGTTGTTTGCGGTGTATTGCAACAAGTTTTCAAAATCGGGATATAAATCATATTTACCTGATGTTATCACCTTGTCCAGTTCTTGCGCCGCTTCCTGCCATTTTTCCTGAAATATATATGCTTTACCCAGCAAAGCCTGTGCATATTGTTTGGTGATGCGATACGACGATCGGTCGTCCACGCTCGATTTTTCGCGTAAAGCGCCTGATTCAATCGCTTCGTTCAGATCGTCTTCCACCAATTTCCACAAGGCGACGGGGTCGCCATTGGGTTGTTGATATTCCGACGGGGTCAATTCGTGATCGACCAGCGGCGGCGTACCCCACAGAGTAATC
>Ga0099364_10001817_pt1 | contig 34620 bp, 40 predicted proteins | sample TergutTh196P3_FD_73070 | JGI IMG/M metagenome (GOLD analysis project Ga0099364, IMG submission 73070) | Microcerotermes parvus P3 segment gut microbial communities from Pointe-Noire, Republic of the Congo - Th196 P3 | ecosystem: Host-associated > Arthropoda: Insects > Digestive system > Gut ... | reverse complement strand
CGAATCAGCTTGGTAGTGGTCAACTTTCCACGCTGCCATTGTTTCGCTAATTCCACGAAGTTTTCAGGCGTGGTTTTGAAGGGGCTGCCCATATGGGGCATCGCGCCCGAACCGCCTTTATTCCTTCAGCTTACCGTTTCCGTATGGCGTCGCGTTCGCTGCGCGCTACGAAAGACAGGATTTGCAGAAGTAACTCTGCGATAAATGTGCCCATGAGGTTTTTATTCAGGCACGTGTCCAATAGCGGTATGTCAATCACGATGTCCACATCGCGTTCCTTATGTAAATATTTTTGTATCTCGTCATAATTGCGGCCTAAGTGGTCAATGCTCTTGATATAAATGAGGTCGCCGGATTTGACTTTTTCCAGAAGATCTTGATACGCAGGGCGTTGAAAGTCATTTCCGCTCTGTTTGTCCATGAAAATATGTTTTTCCAGAATGCTCAGCTCGCTCATAGCGAGCATCTGCTGATTCTCGTTTTGGTCTGCGCTTGACACTTGAACATAGCAGTATTCAGCCATTTTGTTATCTCCTCTTCTAAAATTCCTTTGAGCGGCATAGGGGCCTTCCCTTCCATATCGCACAGCATGGGGGCAGCGCCGGGAGGTTCGAAAAGTTAGGAGATTGGAGATTCGGCAGTCTCATTTCAGTAAACCGATTACAAAACGGGGAAGTTTGAAAGTTTACGTTATTCGGAGCGCGAAAGATATATTCAGAATATAAATGAATTTCCAAGAACTGCTATAAATCTTTAATTTACAGGGTCTCATAGTCATGAAAATTTATCTTGCATTATATCGCCTTATATTGTAAGTTTATGTAAGATATGTCAAAGACGCTTAACAACAGCGAAAGGAATGATTAAATTGAAAAAAATTGTTTTTATATTTTGTTTATCCATACTCTTATCAGTTATTTTTTGCGCGCCGGCATCAGCGGCTGCGGGAAAAAACGAACCCTCCCAGACACAGTCGGAGCTGGAGACATTATTCACTGCCCGTAAATGGGGCGAGATCGATACCATAGTCAGGCGCGGCAATCTCAGCGCGAGGGACCGTTCGCTTGCCGCCAATGCGTATCGTTTGCAAAACCGCTGGGCCGATGTCGTCAATATGCTCAGCGATTTGAGCGGCTTTCCCAATGAGATACAGCCTTACGCGAAAATGACCTTGATAATAGCTCTTGAAAACACCGGCAGAACAGCGGAGGCATTTAAACTTGCCTCTGAGCTGAGAAGGCAGCCTCCATACGGACTTGGATACTATGTTCTTTACGCCGTTTACAGAATGGCGCCGAAAGAGGACATCGCCGCAAGAAGAACGGCTCTTAGGGAGATGTACGCCAAAGCGGAGGAAAACGCTCAAAAAATATACACTTTAAGCGAGCTTATAAAAATCAACGACAATCCGGTCGAAAATGCCAAAAAATTATTGGAATTAGACCCTTCAAACTCTGTTGCCGTAGGAGCTTTATCATCTCTGCCCCAACCTTGGAATCAGGAAATTTCGGTCTTATTGGGACATGCCGCGTATATGGCAAGGAATAATAAGAGGGCCATCGAAATATTGGCTCCCGTGAAGAACAGCCGCAGAGCGAAATATTACCACGCTTTTGCGCTGTATAATGAAAAAAAATACGCTGACGCTTTAAAATTATGGTCTGAGCTGGCCCTTAGCGGAAATCCTTACGCTTTAAGCTCCACCAACAGAATTTCTATAATGTCAGGCAGGGATGAAGTGCCGGCAAGCGCAAAGAATTCAGCTAAATCGGTCCTTCAAAAAATAGTTGAAACGCGCAGAGGGGATATACAGGCGCGCGCATTGTTCGGGCTTGGGCTGGAGGACAGGCTTTTGCTGGAATATCCTGCATCATCATTCGCTCTTAGGATAATCTGGAGAAGAGGAATGGACGCGTGGCTTGCCGGAAATACGAACGAAGCGTTATGGTACTGGCAGAGGGCATCCGGCGCGCCCGACATATCCTCCGCATGGGGAGCGCGTATGCTTTATTGGATATCCAAAGCGCAGGAAAGATCAGGAGATAAGAACGCTGCGGCAAAAACGCTCTCCCTTCTTTTATCCCGCCATCCCCTTTCCGTTTATACCTATCTGGCGCGTCCGGGCGCTCTGAAATTTACGGATGATGTCCCGGATTCCCTTGCCTCTCAGCCGACGCAGCTTGAACGCTGGGGATTTATCAATCATGCCAGATTGCTATTGCAAAGGGATCCAAAAGACGCGAAAAAAGCCTTCAGAGCCGCGCAACTTGCGCAATGGCTCGGTGATGAACAGAAATCATATTCCGCCGGGTTGTCCTTGCAGAGATTTTTTGTAAGGAACGGAGTTGCAAGCAGATACGGGCTCCGGCTTATGTTTCCCCGCCCCTACTATCAGATCGTCAGCAGAGCGGCGGAAAGATTTGGCGTTGAAGATAACCTCGTATGGTCGGTTATGAGACAGGAAAGCGCTTTTAACCCCGTCGCCAAAAGCCATGCCGGCGCAACCGGCCTGATGCAGTTAATGCCGCCGACCGCGAAAGGGGAAGCAGGGATACTAAAAATGCCGGAGTTCAAAATTTGGGATGTGACGGATAATATAACCTTGGGGACTTCTTATCTTTCGCGCCAGCTTAAAGCCTTCGGGGACCCGCAAAGAGCTGCCGCCGCTTACAACGCCGGACCCGGCAACGCCCGCAGGTGGAATAATGACGGAGGGCAAAATCTGCCCCTTGACCTTTGGATCGAAAAAATCACATTCCGCGAAACTTCGGATTACGTTCAGAGGGTCATGGGGAACCTTTTTACATACAGGCTTATTTACTCAAGCGAAGCAGGAACACCACCCGCCCTCGACATTTCAGGGCCTCTTGACGCTCCGGAAGATGAGGAAATAGAGGCAAGAAGAGCGGCGGAATACAGCGGCAATTTTAATGACGAAGTTGAAATGAGCAGGGAGCCTTAAAGAACAACCCATCCTGCTATGATTTAGTCTCCTCGCAAATTTAGAGTCAGGACAAAATACGCTTTTGCGGCAGGTTTGCATGAACAGGAGGCAAACAACGTGGCATACAATGACTTAACGCTTTTTACAAACGAGCCGAAGCGCGATCTTTATTCTTTTTCGATCACTTGGGCTTTAATAAAAAAGCTTTCGACGAAAACTGGGTCAAAAATGTCAGAGAGAGGAGGGATAATCCATTGGTATCAATGAATTGGTAGATTTAAGAGATTGACGGCATAAAAAGGCTGTAACAAAAGCATGCGATCCCCCGCGCTCCGCAATATATTGTGTAGGTAATACGGTTTTACCACAATATGTAGTAGGTAGAACAGTGGTTTTATGACTTTTGTTACAGTCCAAAAACTGAAAAGCCTCACTTCGTCAGCAAAGAAACATGATTCACCATTCCGTAAGCCAGATTTTAAACATTTTTACAGCATCTTCGAATGGGTCCTCAGAACATAAATCCACGCCTGTCACTTTAAGAAGATCAAGCGGCCAATTGCTGCTTCCCGTGGACAAAAAATTCAGGTATTCGCGCGCCTCATATCCGGAACTAATGATATGCTGAGATAACGAGCATGCGGAAACGAACCCCGTGACATACTTATAAACGTAAAAAGCCGAATAAAAATGAGGGATACGCGCCCATTCGATTGCAATCAAATCATCAATTACCATATCGGGACCGTAGTATTTGGAATTCAGGTCTTTCCATAAATTACAAAGCAATTCATGGGTGAGTATCTCTCCCTTTTCCGCCATTGCGTGAGTATCCCGTTCAAATTCAGCGAACATCGCCTGACGATACAGAGTTGTGCGCACCATATCCAAGCCATAGTTCAAAAGCCATTTACGGTCCTGCGGCCTTTTTTTGAGCAAATCACGGAGCAGTAACATCTCGTTCGTTGTTGAAGCCACCTCGGCAAGAAATATAGTGTAATCGCCATAAACCTGAGGCTGCTTTTTATGGGTCCAGTAACTGTGAAGCGAATGTCCAATTTCATGAGTCAGCGTGAAAACATCCCTGAGGGTCCCGTTATAATTCATAAGTATATAAGGATTGGTCCCATAGCTTCCCCAAGAATACGCTCCCTTTCTTTTTCCCTCATTTTCGTAGACGTCAATCCATTTTTCATTTATTCCCTGCCTTAATACATTGCGGTACTCATCTCCAAGAGGTTTAAGCCCTTCCATGACGATTTCGACCGCTTCTTCATATGAAATTTCGGATTCAGGCTCTTCAACGAGAGGTACGTTCAAGTCGTACATGCGCAATTCCTTGAGCCTAAGGACGCGTTTGCGCAGTTTCATGTAGTCATGCAGCGCATAGGCATGATTATTAGCACAGTTGACTACATTTTCATATACGCGCTCGGGGACGTTGTCCGAATGAAGGGAATCTTCAAGGCAAGACGCGTATTTTCTGGATTTTGAATAAAAAATATCTCCTCTTACGGACGCTTGATACAGAGTTCCAAAAGTGTTCCGATATTTGGAGTAAGTTCCAAATAATCCTTCAAAAGCGGCCTTCCTTACTCTGCGATTTTTTGAACGGCTCAGTTTATAATAACGTTCCTCCGTAAGCTCGATTTTTCCGCCGCTCTCGTTAGTTATCGTGGGAAATTTCATATCCGCATCGGTAAACATTGTAAATACGTTATCTGCCGTATGGGCAATTTCCGAAACCCTTGCCAGGATTTCTTCCTGTTCAGTGGGAAGCGTGTGAGGTTTTGAATGCAGCAGTTCCTTAAAATGAAAAGCGTAAATCTTCAGTTCATCATCTTCCAAAAATGATTGAAGTTCGCTCTCAGGGATTTCAAAAATTTCCGGAGCGTAAAAAGCTGTCGCTTCAGCGAATAAAGTATTCAGAATATCCGCGCGCGCGGCATATTCCTGATGTTTTGATATCCTAAGGTCCTCATGGCTTCTCATATGCGCGTAAACGTAAATTTTGCCAAATTCAAGCGAAACGGATTCTTTAAATTTTATAAATTCGATAAGTTTTTCTTTATCGCTTAACTTGCCTCTGTAATCCGAAATACGTGCTATGTCAGACTGCACATTATCAAAAGCTTTCTCCCACAGGGAAGGCTTCTTATATATACGTTCAAGGTTCCACTTATACTCACTGTTGATTTCTTCCCTTGATAAAACTTTTTTCGTTCCCTCCCTTTCCTTTACATTCGCATTTAAAATTTTACTCATAATTTTTTCTCCTTAGATTATTTATTCAGGCATGTGTTTTACTTCCACAAATTCCGGAACCATTTTGATTATCGAAGAAATCACTTCGTCAGGGGTCTGAAGCAGAGCAAGTTTAACCTGTTCCGCAATACCGTTTGAAACGTTGAGCCGGGATGAAAATATTTTAGGATGTGAAGTAGTGTCAACATGTTTTGTATCATAGAATAATTCCTCAAATAATTTTTCTCCATCCCTGATCCCGGTGTACTCTATTTTTATTTCCTCCTCCGGAACAAAACCGTGCAAGCGAATCAACATATCCGCCATATCGGAAATTTTTACAAGCTCTCCCATGTCAAGGACAAAAACTTCCCCGCCCTTTCCTATAGCCCCAGCCTGAAGCACGAGCTTTACCGCCTCGGAGGTCAGCATAAAATAACGCTTCATTTCAGGATGCGTTACCGTTACAGGGCCGCCTGCCGCTATTTGCGCTTTGAATTTCGGAACAACGCTGCCGCGGCTGCCGAGAACGTTACCGAACCGGACGGCCATATACGCGGTTTCAGGATATTCTTGCTGAACTTCGTTAAGAACAAGCTCCGCGATTCTTTTTGTAGCCCCCATTATGCTTGCGGGATTGACAGCCTTATCGGTTGAAACCATAACCATGCGCTCGGTTTTAAATTCCCCCGCCAAAGAAGCAAGCTGATATGTCCCAAAAGCGTTTACTCGTAAAGATTCCAGCGGATTACCCTGCATTAAAGGTACATGTTTATGAGCAGCGGCATGATATATGATTTGGGGCCTCCATTTTCTGAAAATTTCAGGCATCGCTACGGCATCCGCAACGTCCGCTATTATAGGGACAAGTTTTACTGAATCGCCTTTTATATTTTCAAGCAGGGTATATATGGATTGTTCTCCATGGCCGAGCAGAAGAAGTTTTTCAGGGTTCATGCCGAGCAGCTGCGTTACTATTTCGCTTCCGATCGACCCTCCGGCGCCCGTAACAAGAACCGTCCGTCCGGAAATCATGGAGGCAATTCCTTCCGTATCTATCTCAACCACGCCGCGCCCAAGCAAATCTTCAAGTTCAATTTCCCTGAGATTGGCGGCGGCAACGCGTCCTCCCGCAAGCTCTCTCAAACTGGGCAGAACTCTTACAGACACCCTGAGAGGAGCCGTTATGTCAAAAATCTCGCGGATGCGCTCATTTGAAGCCGACGGCATAGCTACAAGGACAATGCTTATGTTTTTATCCCTGACTATCTTTGCGAGCTCATTGATGCTTCCTAAAACCGGAAGACCGGCTATTGAACGCCGGATTTTATCCGGCGAATCATCAACAAAACCTGCGAGCATGAATTCACCCGGGTTGCTTTTAAGGTCCCTCGCCAATAAGGCCCCCGCCTCCCCGGCGCCTGCGATTATCGTCCTTTTGCCCGTCATTTTGCGCAAACGTTCCGGTGAGAGAATCCTCCAGGAAACCCTGAAAGTTCCGCAAAAAAACAAGCATGCAAATATGAGAATAACAAGGCTCGAACGAGGAAGAAGCGCAATAGGGAAAAACGTCATTATAAGGGTAAAAATCAAGGCGCCCAGCATATATTGTTTTACATATGCGGTATAATCTTCGATTGTGCCCTGAGCCCACAGTACCTTGTAATTTCCCAAGAATGTAAATGTAAGCACTGTGAAAGCAGAAAATACGGCGCTGACTTTTATGTAATCTCCCCAATATATATTAGGCACAAAAATAGTGAACCGTAAAGCGAACCCTAAATATACCCCCGCAAAAATTGAAATAACATCCAAGGTTGCGACTAAAAGTGAACTTTTACCCACATAAGCCCATATACTTGCTATTTTATCAATTCCTTTGCGTTCAATTCTCAAAATATTATTTTTTTACCGCCGGATTGTTGTTTGCCGCTGAGACGGTCAAGCTGCTGAAGAGCGGCGGCAGGAGCCACGTCTAATTTTGTTTTTTGCTGCTGACGCGCCATAGCTTCCTGTAATTTGCGATCATATTCCTCCATGCTCTTGCGTATGGTGGAGGAATCCCCTTTAAGCCACAGCGTAATGCTGTTAGCTATAGCTTCCACTACCTGCTGATCGGGTTCTTTTTCCATCAACCCTATTTCTTTCAGTATCTTATGCTCGTCTTTAACTGATTCTATGATGTCCTGATCGGTAATTATCCCTTTTTTATACAGGACACGAGTCACTATGTTAAAGCGGCTTTTAATATTTTCGTCCTCCATGCTCATGTTATCCATCCTGGCAAGAAGCATGGTTATCAGTTCATCAAGCCCTAATTGCATTGCCATTGTTATTTCCCCCTTTATTTTTTTGGCTATCCAAACAGCTCATAAACAGCAGCCTCATCGGCGCAAATGCCTGTACTCCTCCTGTAAGCTATTTGGATAGTCATTTAGTTTTAAACGTTAAACCTTATTTCAATCATATCACCATCTTGCACAATATATTCCTTACCTTCAAGGCGTAAAACTCCTTTATCCCTGCAGTTTGACAGCGAATTGCCGTTTACCGCGAAGTCATCGTAATGAACGACCTGAGCACGGATGAAACCGCGGGCTAAATCCGAATGTATAGCGCCCGCCGCGGCGAGGGCGTTATATCCTTTACGCAATGTCCATGCCTTAACTTCATCTTTTCCGACCGTAAAAAATGATATTAAACCAAGCAGTTTATACGCTTCATTTATAAGGCGCTCCCTTCCCGGCTCGTTTATCCCCAATTCCTTCATAAATTCAGCCTGCTCCTCAGGAGCAAGTTCAGCCATATCCATTTCCATTCTTCCAAATATCTTTATTATCTCAAGCCCGCGGGATAAAGCAATATCCTGAAGTTTTTTAACGTGAACATCATCCTGTCCGGAAAGGGATGCCTGGGATTCGTCGAGATTAAGGATTATGAGTTCAGGCTTTAATGTAAGAAATGTGTAGCCGGAAACGGCGCGTTTTTCATCTTCGGTAAGACCAAGTTCCCTGAGCGGGCGTTCCTCCATGAGATGTTCCTGAAGCCGTTTTAACTGAGATATTTCCGCTGATTCCTCAGGGCTGTTTTTCTTTTTGGCGGCAAGCCTGGAAAACTTGTTTTCTATTACTCCAAGATCGCGGTATATCAGCTCCGTCTCAACTATCTGCCAGTCGCGGGCAGGATCAATGGTGTCTTCCGGGTGAATGACATCCGGATTTCCGAACATTCGCACAACATGGAGCAGCGCATCCGACTCTGAAACAAACGAAAGGAATGAGTTTCCAAGCCCGGCCCCTTTACTTGCGTCCCGGGATAATCCCGCTAAATCGACAAATTCCACGGAAGCGGGAGTTATTTTTTTAGGCCCGAATATTTGCGCCAGTCTGTCGAAGCGCTTATCGGGCACATTGACGATCGCGCGGTTTGGCTCGGTTTTACCGCTTGCGTAAGGCTTGACTTCCGCTCCGGCTCTTGTAATAACATTAAGCAATGTACTCTTTCCGCAAAGCGGCAATCCGATAATTCCACATTTAAGCAAAAATTTTTCCCTCCGAAATTATTTATATTAAGGTATTATAGAACATATTTTAATGGGAGAGATAGAAATGAAGTTCTTATTAAATTTAGTTTTAATTTGCGTATTCTCGTTCAATATCGCTTACGCTGGTCAAGAAGAACAGCCAAACATTCTGCAAATTGATTTTTATCCAAACACAGCTAAGTTTACCTTTGAATGCAAAACTGATAAAGAGGGAAATTTTGAGCTCATATTGCCCTCTTCATTTAATCAGGCAACGGACTGGAAAGCAGTTCCGATATCAAGGCCGGGGTGGATCCCTCCTTCCTTGAACGATCTCAATTCGGAAATCGAGAGCGGCAGAAATGAAATAAATTTATTGAACGCTAAAATAGGCTCTCTTACTCAGACATTGAGATTACTGAGTGAATTTGGGAATAAAGACGGCGACTTTAATGATTTCATAAATTATGTAAGAGAAGCTCAGAGCATCAATGAAAGCGCCGCCGCTGAAATTTCCAGGCTGAATGTGGAACACGAACAATTAAATATCAGGCTTAATGCGCTTACAGAGGAATTCAGGTCAAAACTGCCGGATAACCATAACAGAGCGATAAAAATAACCGGAATATTCGATAAAGACTCAACTGTAAGAGTTGAAGCGTTTACAAATGCTGCGGGATGGACACCAGAGCATAAATTAAATCTTGATACCCAAACGGGGAAAATAGACGCAAAATTATACGCGCGCGCAACCCAACGCACAGGGTTTGATGCCGTAAAAACTCCCATAAGGTTCCACACCAACAACCCTCAGCGTTCAGGCTCGGTTCCGCAGTTGTTCCCGCAAATAGTGGATATAAGGCCCAAAGCAGAGCCTGTTGTTCCGTTGCCGCGCCCGGAAATGAGAAACAGGGCTGTCCTTTATGAAGCGGCAGCGGATATGTCAATGTCAATATCTGCCCCTCAAATGGAAAGCGGCCTGATTTCGGTCATCATAGATTCTGAAGGGAGCATTAAAGGAGATGGAGTCCCCGAGGAAATATCCCTGGGCGGCTATTCGATAGGCTCCAAAATATCTCTGATCAGTATCCCGGAATATGGAGATACCGTATATGTAGTTGCGGACACGGAGCCTTTGAAGCAGACTATTATAGGCGGCAATGCCAAATTTTATGTTGACGGGCAGGCATCATCAAACTTTCATATAAGACAATTCAGCGAAGGGGAAGAAGTGGAGCTGACATTCGGGACAGCGCCGCTTATAAAGGTGGAAAAAAAGAATATCATCTCAAAATCCGATACGTCATGGTGGGGAAGCAGCGGCTATCTTAACGACGGCTATACCATAGAAATAATGAATGGAATGGCGGCTGAACACACTATAACCGTAAAAGACCGCCTTCCGGTTTCAGCTAACAGCAGGATCACGGTAAGGAATGTAACGTATGACCCGGAGCCTTCGGAAAAAACCGAAGACAACATATTGACGTGGGATATAAAGCTAAAACCGGGGGAAAGTTCCAAAATATCCGTAAACTATACGCTTGAATTCCCCGCCGCCGAATCTTTGATTTTCAGATAACCGCCGGGAGTCAGAGTGTTATGGATACATTACTGATATACGGAGCCAGTGGGGCAGGCAAAGAAATCGCTGACTTGGCGCAATGTATAAATCAACAAAATAAAAGATGGAATGAGATATGTTTTATAGATGACGATCTCCAAAAAGGCAAAGTTTTTTATGCCCGCGATGTAATGTCTTTTGAGAAGGCGCAGGAATTGCAAAAACACAAAGAAACAGAGTGTATTATCTCAATAGGCGAACCTGCGATAAGACAAAAATTATTCGATAAATGCAGTCGGGCAAATTTCAAAATGACAACGTTAATAGCGCCCACGGCCATAGTTTCCGGTACGGCTAAAATTGGAAAAGGCGTGATTATTTCCCGTCATGTCTTTGTTTCATCGGATTGTGAAATAGGAAATAACGTATTGCTTCAACCGACATGTAAAATTTTCCATGACAGCGTAATTAAAGAAAACAGCGTAATCAGCTCGTTTGTGGCAGTCGCCGGAAACTGCGCTGTCGGCGGCAATGCTTATGCAGGCATAGGGGCAATGATACGCGAGAAAGTTAAAATAGGAGATGAAACTATTATCGTAGTTGTGAATGATATACCCGGCTGTATGATTGCGATAGGGAACCCGGCGCGGGCAATAAAACCAAACGAGAATAAACGGATATTTAAAGGGGAGTAAATGTGATATGCACGAACTTTCGCTTGTAATGTCTGTCGTTAAGACGATATCAAATCTTTGCGAACAAAATAAATGGAAGCGCGTTTCGAGGATTACTCTCAAACTGGGGCATTTACGGCAAATAGAACCGGAAGTATTTGCCTTTGCCTTTTCATCGGCAACTGTTGGAACTACGATGGAAGGGGCCGAAATTTCAATAATAGAGATGCCGATAATTTTTAAATGTCATAGCTGCAAAAAAAGCAGCGATACGGAAGACTTTAGATTTGTATGCCCGAATTGCGGATCTTTGGATGTTGACCTTATATCAGGAATGGAATTTGTAATCGAATCAATCGAGATAGGGGGGTAAAAAAACATATGGGTGAAGTAGTCCTGCTTCAGCAATCTGTTATGGCAGCTGACGAAAAATATGCGTTAGCGGTTAAAAAAAATTTAAAGGAAAAAGGAATTTTATTTATAAACATAATAGGGTCTCCGGGCTGCGGCAAAACTACATTGCTTGAGGAAACGGCAAAACGCGGAAATTTTCGTATGGCAGTAATTGAAGGAGACGTCGAAACTTCAAGGGATGCCGAACGGCTTGCCGCGCTTGGCGTAATTTCCCGTCAGATAAACACGCATGGAGGATGCCACCTTGAAGCCCACGTCATTGAACGCATAACAGGAGAAATGCCCCTTGACGATATTGACGTGTTATTTGTCGAAAATGTCGGCAACCTGGTTTGTCCCGCGGAATTTGACCTTGGGGAGGATTTCAAGATCGCAATACTGAGCACGCCGGAAGGAGCGGATAAACCCTTAAAATATCCGATGTTATTCGCGAACTCTCTCGCAATAGCCCTTACCAAGACAGACCTTCTGCCGTATGTAAAATTTGACATGCAAATGTTCAGAAAGGACATTGCCTCAATAAACCCGGTCGCGCCCGTCTTTGAAATAGACCTGATGAACGGAAACGGCATAAATACATGGCTAGAATTTATAGCCCAAAAGATCGAAGAAAAGAAAAAAGCAGAAAGGAAGATTTAATTCTGACCCATAATAATAAACTCAACACAATGCAGCAGGAAGCCGTAAATTATTGCGGGGACGGAGACGCCGCCAGAACAGCGGCGCTGCTTGTCCTGGCAGGGGCCGGAAGCGGAAAAACGAGGGTCATCACTCATAAAGCGGCTTACCTTATCTCGGAAAAGAAAATCCCTCCGTGGAAAATTCTCGCGATAACTTTTACAAACAAAGCCGCGGCGGAAATGAGAGAGAGAATATGGTCCATGATAGGGGAAACATCCAAGGATCTGCAAATAAGCACTTTTCATTCCTTTGGCCTGAAATTTATGTTCAGAAACTCAGAGGCGCTTGCAAAAATTGGATTAAGACCGAGCTTTGTCATATTTGACAGAGGGGACAGCCGCGCTTTAATAAAAGAAATAATGGAAAAGCTTCACCTTGACACAAAGGAAACAGCGCCTTCCGATGTGCTGGCGGCAATATCGAAAGCGAAGTCAAAATGGACGCCCTATAATAAGGAATTTGACCTTGAAGGGACATACCTTGACATAGCAAACAGTTATCAAAAGACCCTGATTGAAAGGAACGCGGCGGATTTCGACGACCTTTTGATATACCCGCTGAAACTGCTGTCGGCAAACCCCGAACTGCGGGCGCGGGAGCAATCGCGCGTTTCATGGATACTGGTTGACGAGTATCAGGATGTAAATCAACCGCAATATTTGATGCTCCGTTATCTTGTGGAAAATAATTCCATAATGGTGGTGGGGGACCCGGACCAGTCCATCTATGGCTGGCGGGGCGCCGATATGGGGATGATATTAAATTTTGAAAGAGACTTTGCCGCTCATAAACCGAAAAGAATAGTATTGGAGCAAAACTACCGTTCCACTCAAAATATACTGTCGGCTGCCAACGCCCTTATACGCGGCAACAGCTCAAGGCATGAAAAAAACCTATGGAGCGCAAGAAGAGAGGCCAAAGGAGAAAAAATTTATACCATCCTTGCCCCGGATGAATACGAGGAGTCGGAAATGATAGCCGAACAGATAATATCTTTACATGATCAGGAAAGCTATTCTTACGGGGATATTGCCATATTGTACCGAACCAACGCGATGAGCCGTATTTATGAACAAAAATTTTTAGAGTCGGGTATACCGTACCGCGTTGTAAAGGGAATCGCCTTTTACGAACGCAAAGAGGTAAGGGACGTTTTAGCGTACATGAGACTCGCGGTAAATCCCCTCGACCGTTCGGCTTTATTCAGGGTGGCAAATATTCCGGCGCGTGGGTTGGGCGCGAAAACGCTCGAAAAAATATCGCTTTGGCTTGAAAACATGGCGCAATCAATTGATGCCGGTACGCCGGCGAAATTTTGGGAACTGATATCGAAGGAAATTTTAACCCCCGGCGGAAAAGCGGCATCCGAACATTTGAAATTATCGTCAAAAATATCCGCGGCTTTTCATGATTTTGCCACGCATATTGCTAATATATCCTCCAACTCGGAAAATATATCAAATATTTTTATGTATATAATGAATATAATTGGATACGAACAATTTTTACGGGGTGAGTTTCCGGACGATTGGGAGGAGCGGGCGGAAAATATAGAGGAACTTCGTTCCTTAGTCCCTCCCGAAGGAAATTTGGCGGAAATCCTCGCTGAAGCGGCATTGTTTACCGATCAGGAGAGTAAATCAGATTCGGATGAACATAAAATAAACATGCTTACGCTGCATTCCGCAAAAGGATTGGAATTTCCCGTGGTATTTATGGTAGGGATGGAAGAGGCCATATTCCCAAATTTCAGGGCATTCGACGACTCTTCTCAGATGGAGGAGGAGCGGCGTCTGTGTTATGTCGGCATCACCAGGGCGGAAGAAAGGCTTTACCTTACCGCCGCGCGCACAAGAAGGCTTTTTGGTTTAACATACAGAAACGGATTTTCGCGTTTCATTTACGAAGTACCGGAAGAATTAAAGATAACTGACGATCGGGGAGAGAGTAACGTAAAACATGTGGATTACGGCAATTACAGGCGATATAGGGGCCGGTAAATCTACCGTCGCAAAAATTTTTGAGGAAATGGGAGCCCTGAGAATTAACGCGGACGATATAGTGAAGGAACTGTGGCGGAATCAGGAAATAATTTCAAAAGCCGCGGAACGTTGGGGAGCTCAAATCCTTGACGGAGAAAAAAAAGTAAACCTGAAAGCAATAGCGAACATAATATTCGATGATATAAACGAAAATCGCTTTGCCTGCGGATTATTGCACCCAAAAGTAATGCAGATAATAGAGGACAGGGTTAAAATTGCGGACGGATGGGCGGCGGTCGAAATTCCGCTTTTATTTGAATATGGAGTTCCCGGATGGGTCAACAGGACGATTTTCGTCACGGCTCCGCCGGAAATTCGTGAAAGCAGGTGCTCTTCACGCGGATGGGATGAATTTGAAATCAAGAAAAGGGAATCTTTTTACCTTCCGTCGGAAGAACGGATAAAAAAGTCGGATTTTCTGATAATAAACGACGGCGGGCTTGAAGAGCTCAATAAAAAACTTTCCAGGCTTGCAAAAATGTTTAAAGAACGGGCTAAAAACACGATTGACGCATGTCTCAGCCGTAAGACGGTTGATTTACTGCACATAATTGGGTATCATGCCGGGCAGATGAACAAGCGCGCATTTCTTGTGGGCGGAGCGGTAAGGGATATATTTTTGAACCGCGGCACAAACGACATTGACGTGGTTATTGAGGGCAACGCTATTTCCCTGCTCCATCGCGTATACAAAAAAGAATGCAGGGCAAAGGACTGGGACATGAATTTTTATAAGCGTTACGGAAGCGGAACTTTGATAAATAAAAACACAGGACAGCGGATCGACCTTATTTCAACAAGAAGCGAATTGTTCACGGAACCGGGAAAAAGAGCCCGGATGAAACCGGCAAATATAAGAGAAGATATTGAAAGACGCGATTTCACCGTAAACTCAATCGCCATGTCCATAATAAAAAAAGACTGGGGAAATATCTTTGACCCTTTCAATGGAAGGGAGGATATAAAAGCCAGGATTTTAAGGGTATTGCATGACAGAAGTTTTACAGACGACCCGACCCGGATCTTACGCGGTTTACGATTTGAGCAGAGATTGGGCTTCAAATTTGAAGAACATACTTTTGAACTTCTTTTGCGGGCAGTGGAACAAAATGTATTTTCCAACGCTGTGCCTTCAAGGATGGAGAAGGAATGGAATTTATGCGTTACAGAAAACGATGCGTTGATAAAGAACCGTCTTGCGGATTTAGGGATTGATCCGGGTTATATTGAGTCTATTTTTAAAAACTAAAGAAGTTTAATACAGGAGGATAAATAAATGCTCAGAAACATGGACCCTCAAATTTTACTTTTAAGAATTCCCGCCGTTTTATTGGCTATTTCCTTTCATGAATTCTGTCACGGATACGCGGCTAAGATTTTGGGAGACCCGACAGCTGAAATGCAGGGCAGGCTGACCCTTAACCCCATAAAACACTTTGACCCGATAGGGGCGCTTATGCTGTTATTCGTCGGATTCGGATGGGCAAAGCCCGTGCCGGTCAACACAAGGTATTTTAAAAACTTCAGGAGAGATGTGTTTATAGTATCAATAGCCGGAATAGCCGGCAACCTCCTGACGGCATTTGTGTTCGGACTGATCGCGCGGTTTGTTCCGTTGTCCGTTTTAGGCCGCGGCGGAGTTCTTTTTATCAGGATAATGATACTGATGAATGTCGGCCTGGCAGCTTTTAATATCCTGCCCATTCCTCCGCTTGACGGATCAAAAATTTTGTACGGGTTCATTCCTTTTGAATGGTTAAAATTTTACTACTTTCTTGAGCGTTACGGTTTTTTTATCCTGCTGATATTGGTATTTACCAATTTAATAAGTGTTTTAATGTCTCCGGTCATGTCTTTTTTTCTTTGGCTCGTCACATTCTATTATTAATGCCAAATGCAGAAGGAAGGAGAAAGTATATAATGAAGATAAAATGGAAATTTGAGGAAGAGAAAGGAGATTTTGACGAATATGGTAACCTGAAAAATTATTATAAGGATTCGGAGCCTTGGAAAAAACAAGATCGTAAACTCAGCATTTTTCTTCAGGTCCTCCTGATAATACTTGCTATGGCTGTATGCGGGGCAGTTATAGTTATAGGTTTCAGTTTGGGAGGATACGACTGGAATCAGATGCCAGGGATTCAGGTCATACGTGAGATGATTAATATACATATTCGATAGCAGGACAAAAGATGCGGATAGATACGGGAAAAGACGTTCCTACAAAAGATAAAAATTATCCTCCGGGAATGATAGGCCTGTCGTTCGGAGTGGAAAACCTCATGGTTCATGGGATTTTTTATTATGCGCAGGGACAAAAAGCATCTCCTACGGTGGTGCTGTGCCATGGATTCCCCGGATTTGAAAAAAATACCGACCTTGCGCAAATATTAAGGCGCGCGGGGTTTAATGTCCTTATTTTTTCATACAGGGGGGCTTGGGGAAGTCAGGGAGATTTTACTTTTTCAAACGTAATAACCGACACACGCAAAGCAGTGCGTTATATTAACAGCGATGAGTTTCCCTTAAAGGAACGGGTAAACGGCCAGCCGGTAATACTTATAGGACACAGCATGGGGGGCTTCGCTGCCATTATGGCGGCGGCAAGGCTGCCGGACGTAAAGTATATAATATCAATTGCGGGATGGAATATCGGTCTTGATGCCAGGGAAAGCAGACGGCACAATGACGTAAAAGATCGCGTAAACAACATTCTCTCCGGCGCAAGAGTTCTCAACGGAACCACATCCGCTGCCCTCTGGAACGAAATGTATCTGTACGAGAACGAATACAACCTGTGTTATGCGGCCCCTAATTTTTCAGGAAGGCATATATTTCTCATAGCGTCTGAAAGAGACGAGGACGTTCCCGCTGATATAAATCATATCCCCCTGTTCAGCGCCCTCCGCGAAGCCAAAGCCGTAGCTGAAGAAGTATACATTGACGCTGATCATTCCTTTGCGGAAAAACGAATTGAACTTGCGAATGTAATTTTGCGATGGCTCAATAAAAGTTTATTACGGTAAATTTGACATTATCTCTTGACGGATTCACGTTTTTACGGTAAAAGTATCGTTGTTCGTTTTTGAGTTATAAGAATAAAAAATTAATCTTGGGAAGGAGGTTAGATTATGACTAAGGCGGAATTAATAGATTCAGTAGCGAAGAAGGCTGGCATTACCAAGAAAAACGCCGGGGCAGCGGTTTCTGCGGTAATCGACTCAATTTCAGAAGCGCTGGCATCGCACCAGAAGGTTCAGTTGGTTGGATTCGGCACATTTGAAGTGCGCAAGCGTGCCGCAAGAGAAGGGCGCAATCCTCAGGATCCGACAAAGAAAATTAAGATTCCGGCAAGGAACATTCCCGCATTCAAACCCGGAAAAACTCTGAAGGACAAAGTTCACAAATAATTCAAAAAACGCTGATTTAATTTAGTATATTCAGCAGGGGCAGCAACTTGATTAAGTTGCTGCTTTTTTTATCAAAAATACTTGACTGCTTGCCTATTAGAGAATATACTACCAATTAATCATAGTTGCTATTAAGACCAGATAACATTTTTTTAGTTCGGGGAGAATATGAATAGTTCAAAAAAATCCCGTCAAGCAAAACTATCTGAAATTATAGAAAACGATCCGCTTACGACTGATGAAGAATTGGCATCGAAGCTTGAGGTCAGCGTCAGCACCATACGTCTTGACCGGGCATTGCTCGGGATCCCAGAGCTCAGAGAGAGAACCAAAAAACGGGCTCAGGAAGCGATAAGCCGGTTGCGTTCATTGTCCCTCAGCGAAATAGTGGGAGAGTTGCTTGAGCTTGAGCCGAACAAATGGGCGCTGTCAATTCTAAAAGCATCGCGGGATATGGCTTTCAGAAATACAAAACTCATCTGGGATCATTACATATTCTCCCAGGCAAGCTCAATAGCGGTGGCAGTAATAGAGGCCAGCACGGTCATCGTAGAATCAATGCGCGGAGAATATAAAGGGCACGCTTACATTGGAGATTCTCTGATAGCCAGAGCAAAAGTAGGAGTAAATAAAGAAGGTACAACCATAGTGAGCGTTCGTACAAAGGTCGCCGATAAGGAAATTTTTGTCGGGCGTTTTATAACAAAAGTCTTGACCTCTGACAACTAATAGAAAAGACGGAGTTGTTGCCGGGTGGAAAACATGAAAAATTTAATGATCGCAGTGGACGCCATGGGAGGTGATAACGCGCCGGGGGAAATATGCAAAGGAGCGATCGCCGCATGTAAGGAGCTTGAAGATATCAATATCGCGTTGGTGGGAGATTCCGAGCAAATAAAGAAATGTATTGAAGAATCCTCATTTTCAGGGAGCTCAAAAATATCGGTAGTACATGCGGATGAGCGCATAGAAATGGATGACCACCCGACATTGTCGATAAGGAAAAAACGCGGATCAAGCATGCGCCTCGCTATGGAAATGGTACGGTCCGGAGAAGCTCAGGGGGTCATATCCGCGGGAAATACCGGAGCAATAGTGGCAGGCGGCGTTCTTGTCGTCGGCAGATTGTCTTCAATCGACCGCCCTGCCCTTGGAGTTCCATTGCCAACTGTGAACAGATGTACGTTTCTCCTTGATGTCGGAGCATCTGTGCATTGTAAGGCCATAAATCTCTATCAATATGCGCTGATGGGAAATACATATTCTCAAAAAATCCTTGGCGTCGGCAATCCGATGATTTCCCTTTTATCCAATGGCTTAGAGGATATAAAAGGAGACGGGGTCGTCGCCGAAGCGCGGGAAATGCTTATGAAATCTGATTTAAACTACACAGGTTACATAGAAGGGAATGAAATCGTATACGGCTGCGCTGACGTGGTAGTTTGCGACGGGTTTATGGGGAACGTCATCCTGAAATTCGGAGAGGGGCTTGTATCGGCGGCACATTCGATAATAAAAGAAGAGATGGGGCAAAGATTCCTCCCCAAAATCGGAATGATATTCATGATCCCTATGATCAAAGCATTGTGGAATCGTTTTAACTATGAAAAATATGGAGGCACGCCTCTTCTTGGAGTTGATGGGGTCGTCATAAAAGCGCATGGGCGTTCAAAATCTCCGGCAATTTTAAGCGCTTTGAAAACAGCCCGCAACTTCATAGAAAAAGGCGGAGTCGAGCAAATTCGTAACGAATTGGAGTGATTTATTTCATGGAGCGGCAGAACCGGGTTGTAAATTTATTGAAAATAAAATATCCGCTTTTACAGGGAGGAATGGCATGGATAGCGGACGCGCAGCTTGCGGCTGCCGTAAGCAACGGCGGCGGGCTTGGGATCATAGCCGCGGCTAACATGCCGCCTGACATGCTGGAAAAAGAACTTTTAAAAATTAAAACTCTTACGGATAAACCGTTCGCACTGAACATCATGCTGATGTCTTCCACTGCCGACGAAGCCCTGGAGCTTGCAGTAAAACATAAAGTGCCCGTGGTAACGACGGGTGCAGGCAGCCCCGGCAGGGTATTGGATAGGTTAAAACCGCTCGGCACAATAGTTATACCCGTCATCGCCTCCACAGCTCACGCGAAGAGGGTTGCGAAACAGGGGGCGGACGCCGTGGTAGCTGAAGGAATGGAGGGAGGAGGGCACATAGGCGAGCTGACCACCATGGTACTTGTCCCTCAGATAGCCGATGTAGTTGACATTCCTGTAATAGCTGCCGGCGGAATAGCGGACAGCAGGGGGACAAAAGCGGCTTTTGCGCTCGGCGCTGAAGGAATACAGATCGGGACGCGTTTTTTGTGTTCAAACGAATGTAATGTGCATGAAAATTATAAGAAAACGATCCTCGACGCAAGGGACAGAGATACGACGGTAACAGGGCAGAGAACGGGACATCCCGTGCGCTGTATCAGAAATAAACTTACAGCTGAGTTTGATTCCTTAGATAAGCGCCTTGCGGGAATGGATGAAATTGAAAAACTTGGCTCCGGGCGGCTGAAGGATGCCGTAATAAACGGAGACGTTGAATGGGGGTCGGTAATGGCGGGACAGTCATCCGCGATGGTGAATGACATCAAGCCCGTTGCCCGGATAATAGAAGATTTGTTTAAAGGAGTTGATACATGATGAAATACGCGCTCGTTTTTCCGGGGCAGGGAGCGCAGGAACCCGGAATGGGAAAAGAGCTTTACGAAAGTTTCAGCTCGGCGCGGGGCGTCTTCAATGAAATAGACGATTCGCTTGATTTCGCTTTATCCCGCGTTATATTTGAGGGCCCCGACGAAGAGCTCAGGCTCACAGCGTTCGCTCAGCCGGCAATTTTAGCTGTAAGCGTCGCGTCGTTCCGGGCGCTGCAAAATGAAATGCTTGGGGATTCCTTCCAAATGCCCGCGATTTCCGCCGGACACAGCCTTGGAGAATATACGGCTCTTGCGGCGGCGGATAGTTTATCTTTGAGGGATGTGTCGCTGCTTGTACATTTACGCGGAAAATGGATGCAGGAGGCCGTTCCAGAAGGCGTAGGCTCAATGTACGCCCTGATGGGGATAGAAGCGGAAGAGCTCGATAAAATCTGCGGGGAAATCGCTCCGAACGCCGAATGTCAGGCGGCAAACTACAATTCTCCGGGGCAGATAGTCATATCCGGCGAAGCGTCTTATGTCGAAAAAGTTGTTGAACTTGCAAAGCAAAAGGGCGCAAAAAAAGCGGTCAAGCTTAACGTAAGCGCGCCTTTTCACAGCCGGCTCATGCGCACTGTGGCCGATAAATTATCCTCTCAATTTGAAAAATGTAATTGGAGCGCTCCTAAATTTCCGATAGTGAGCAACGCGTGGGCAAAACCGGTCTCAAAAATTGAAGATATTCATAAAATGCTGTATGAGCAGACGTATAGCCCGGTTTTATGGCAGGATTCAGTGCTTGAAATGAGCAAAGACGGAATTGAAAACTATGTGGAGCTTGGACCGGGGAACGTGCTGTCCGGCTTAATAAAACGCTGCCAAAAAGGGCTTAACTGTATTTCCGCAGGCACGCCAAAATCTCTTGAAGCAGTCGCTGAATATTTTAATAAATAAACGAGGATAATCAAAATGAAAAAAACAGCTCTCGTAACCGGCGCGGGGAAGGGAATAGGAAGGGCCATAGCCCTTGAACTCAGCTCAATGGGTTTCCGCATCGCCGTTAATTTCCGCAGCAGCGAAGCCGCCGCTATTGAAATATGTGAAATAATATCCCGAAACGGCGGCTTTGCCGCCGCATTTAAGGCCGATGCCGGAGACCCGGAACAGGTTTCAGATATGTTCAAAGCGATAGAGAAAGAAATGGAAACCTCTCCGCTTATACTCGTAAATAACGCCGGAATAACAAAGGATAACCTTCTAATGAGAATGAAGGACCAGGAATGGAACTCCGTTATCCAGGCGAATTTAAATTCCGTATATTATTGCACCCGTGAGGCAATTCGGGGAATGGTGAAAGCAAAATGGGGGAGAATAATAAATATCGCCTCAGTAGTCGGATTGATAGGCAGCCCGGGGCAATCAAACTATTGCGCTTCAAAAGCGGGGATAATAGGGTTTACAAAATCCGTGGCGCGGGAATACGGCGGTAAGGGAGTAACTGTAAACGCTGTCGCGCCCGGTTTTATTGATACGGATATGACAAATATTTTGAAAGAGGAGCTGAAAGCTTCTTTCATTTCGCAAATTCCGGCGGCCCGCGCGGGTTCAGCCGAAGATGTCGCAAAAGCGGTCGGTTTTTTTGCTTCTGAATCATCTTCTTATGTGACCGGTCAGGTATTGGCGGTTGACGGCGGAATGACAATGTGTTAATAATTAACAGATTTAAATAAAGGGGGTGAAACAGATGAAAAAGGAAGAAATTTTAGGAAGACTGAAAGAAATAATAATTGACCGTCTTGATGTTGAGGAAGACCAAATAGTTCCGGAAGCCTCATTTGTAGAAGACCTTGGAGCAGATTCTCTTGATATCGTTGAGCTGATAATGGGGATAGAGGAAGAGTTCGATATCGAAATTCCTGATGAGGACGCGGAGAAGCTTACTTCGGTCGGGGAAGCCATGAATTATACTCTCAGCAAAATCGGGGTGAGCGAGTAGTTCAGTTTAACTTGAGGAGGCCGGCTGAATTTAACATTGAAAAGCCGCGCCTCCTTGTTGAAAGGTGGTCTTAGAATGAGAAGAGTGGTCATCACGGGGTTAGGCCCCGTAAGTCCAATAGGTATTGGAAAAGAAAATTATTGGAAAGCTCTGCGCGAGAAAGTAAATGGCGTGGGTCTGCTTACAGAAACAGAGCTTTACGATTGCCCCATAAATTTCGGCGCGGAAATAAAGGACTTTGACCCAACTGCCTGGATGGATAATAAGGAAGCAAGGCGTTCGGACAGAGCAATCCAGTTTGCCGCGGCGGCGTCCGTATTGGCGGTGAAGGATGCAAAACTTGACACCGGCAGCCTTGATCCATATAGACTTGGAGTATATGTTGGAAGCGGACAAGGCGGAATAGCCACATCTTTTGATCAGTTCAAAATAATGCTCGAAAAGGGAAGCAAAAGAATAAGTCCTTTTTTTATCCCCATGATGATAAGCAATATGTCAACCGCTTATGTCGCGATCCGTCATAAGGCGAAAGGGCCGAACATGTGCGTTGTAACGGCATGCGCGACAGGGGTGCATAGTCTGGGGGAGGCGTATCACGCGATAGTAAGAAACGACGCGGACGTAATGATCTCAGGCGGAACGGAAGCGGGGCTGAAGGCTATATGCCTTGCCGGTTTTGCTTCTATGAAAGCTCTTTCCACGAGAAGCGACGCGCCTGAAAAGGCTTCGCGCCCATTCGACAAGGATCGCGACGGATTCGTCATGGGCGAGGGAGCCGGCGCGCTTGTGCTCGAAGAACTTGAACACGCAAAAAAGCGCGGAGCGCATATTTACGCTGAACTGGTCGGATATGGAATGTCGTGCGATGCGGAACATATCACGGCGCCCGCCGCGGATGGAGCCGGAGCGGCGTATGCCACTAAAAAAGCAATGGATATGGCGGGATGGAAGCCGGAGGATGTCGATCATATCAACACACATGGGACCTCCACTCCGCTTAACGATAAAACGGAAGCCTTGATGATAAACAACATTTTCGGGGAACATGCCCGAAATATCGCGGTAAATTCCACTAAATCGCTTATAGGGCATTGCCTTGGCGCCGCCGGGGCTCTCGAAACGATAGCGGCCATCCAGGCCTTAGAGGAAGGATACGTGCACCCTACCCTTAATTACGAAACCCCGGATCCGGAATGTAATCTTAATGTCATAACAGGAGACGGGCTGGAGAAACAAATGAAACGCGTGCTTATAAACAGCTTTGGGTTCGGCGGGCATAACGGAGTTTTAGGGCTCTCCAAAATATAGATGAACGCGGAGCAATCAGCATCAAGGAGTGTAAAACTCCATGATTTTGAGGAAAGACTTGGATACACATTTCATGACAGAGAGCTTTTGAACCTTGCTCTCTGTCATTCTTCTTATGCTAATGAAAACGGGCTCTCCGAATCAAACGAAAGACTTGAATTTTTAGGAGACGCTGTGCTTGAGCTTACGGTCTCACATTTACTGTTCGATCTTTTCCATGATTCAACAGAAGGAGAACTCACCAAAAAAAGAGCAGGTATAGTTTGCCATGAATCCCTTGTAAAATGGGGGCAATATTTGAATGTGCAGGAATTGATCCTCAGGGGAAAATCTTTGCGGAATTCGTGCCCCGATTCAATTTATTCGGATGCTATAGAGGCTGTGATCGGAGCGGTCTATCTTGACGGAGGGTACGGCGAGGCATTCAGGATAGTAAAACGGCATGCGGCATTTTTTTTAAAATATGATGACATCTCAGACCCAAAATCGCGTCTCCAGACATTGATGCAGATCAAAAAAAAGGGTGTGCCCGTTTATGAGATAATATCCATGGAGGGGCCCAGCCATGCTCCGCAATTTAAAGTGAAAGTAAAAGTTGACGGCAAAGAATGGACAGGGGAAGGTTCGTCAAAGAAGTCCGCGGAAGCTTCCGCCGCTTACAAAGCTATAGAAGAATTAGAAAATATTCCGACAGAGGAAATAGAGAAAACGGATGAAAAAAATAAGTAGAATTGCGTTTGCATTTTTGATCTTGATATTGGGCGCCACGCGTTCTTTTGCCGTTGATGTGGTCGCCGTTTCTCCGTGGATAGCGGTTTTGGCTCACTTTATAGGAGGAATAAAAGTAAACGTCACTCCCCTTACCACATGGGACAATGACAGGGTCAACCGCGCAAGAATGAGGAACATCTTAAATACAAACCCAAATATAATAGCTTTGGACGATTCCGAGGCCATAAGAATAGGACTGGATTCAAAAAGCCACAGTAATGTCCATTTATTGTATGAAAATGCCCCTTTTGAAGCCAGCGAGAGCGACAAATATTTTGGTGACCCGTCCGTCCTTCCTTTCATAGCGCAAAAACTTTTGCCCGTGCTGTCCTCTTTGGACAACGCCAATTTTTCTTACTATCAAAGGCGGCTTGCGGAATTTCAGACGAGGTTGAGCAGTACTGTCCTTGCCGGAAGAAATCTTTTAAAGGGACAAAAAATCCTGGATCTGACCCTCAGTTACGGATTTTTCCTGTCAGCCGCGGGCTGCGATATATTGAGACCCGATGAGGAAGATATGGACGCATGGTCTCGGTACAGGCAAATGGAAAAACTTAACGAATTAGTGGCCGCAAGCCAAAGAGAAAACAGGCTGGTCATAATTGACGCCGCCGCGCCAAGGACTGTTCGGTCGGCATTGAGTTCATTCCAAAATATCCTGACATTGCAGCGCCCTCCGTTAGACCAGGATTTTCTGACTTTTTTACATAATCAATATTTAATAATATGGAATGAGAGTTCAAGGATAAGATAATTACAAACTATTTGATTTGCTGCAACGACGCGGTATGAAAAAGACTGATTTAATAACAGTTGCCAACATAGCTTCTCCCTCTCTTGCTAAACTCACAAAAGGAGAAGCAGTCACAATAAGAGTTATAGAGAAAATTTGTAAAACTCTAATCTGTCAGCCTGGGGACATCATGGAATACATATCGGAGGAGGAATGAGCAATGGTGTATAAAATCAAAATAACATGGGACGATGAAGCGCATGTTTGGCTTGCGATTGGTGAGAATTTAGAAGGGCTTGTACTCGAATGCGGATCACTGGACGCGCTTATTGAACGCACCAAGGTCGCTGCCCTTGAACTTCTGGAAATCCAAGGCAAACGGCAAGAAGGCATTTCCTTGGACTTCAGCATGAAGCGCCATTTGGCGGTTGCGTGATGGCTGAATACGAGAAAAAGGTTAGAAAGAAACTGTCTCAGAACGGATGTTATTTTTTAAGACGTGGTAAAGGAGATCATGATATATGGTTTAGTCCTATAACAAACATCCCGATAACGGTGGATAACGTCATAAAATCCAGACACATCGCAAATGTGATTATGAAAAGAGCGGGTATTGACCATCATTTTTAAAGACAAAATTGAGGCGGGTTTTAAAATGAACGACACAGGAGAGAAAATATAGAAAAGGGTGATTTAAAATGTTTTGCGTGTATTGCGGGGAAAAACTTAATGAAGGCGCGAAGTTTTGCGCGGGCTGCGGCGCCCAGGTAGGTTCCGCCGCGCCGGCCGCCCCTTCGCCTTCAGGCGGCAGCGGAAAAAGCAAAAAAAGGCTAATTTTGATATATATCGCATTCGGTTTTGCGGTACTGATCGTTTTACATATAATGACGGTTGCGGGAGGTATTATCAATGTATGGCTGGATTCCGCCCCGCGCCAAACTCAAAGAACATCGCCGGCGGTAACGGCGCGGCAGCCGCAACAGCAACCCCAACAGCAGAGGCAGCAAGTCCAACAGCAACAGCAACCTCAGCAGCCGCGACAGCAAGCCCAACAGCAACAGCAACCTCAACAGCCGAGACAACAAGCCCAACAGCAGCAAGCCCAGCAGCCGCAGCCGCCGCAAGTGGCTTCGCTGATCAATCCGAATTGTCCTGTCTGTAGGGGCAGAGGATTTAACCAATGGGGGTATGAGTGCGACTGCGTAATGCTTAACAGAAGATTTGCGATGGAACAACAGTTGAATCAGCAGCGAAGCCAGCTAAGGCAGCAGATACAGCAAATGCAGCAGGAAACCTCAATTAATATTGAAAAACAATTTCAAGATTTCCTCAAGTCGTGGGAGCGCCGCCCGGCGGGAAGGACGCCGAACGGAGAGGAACTCTTTAGTATTAACTGCAGAACCTGCAATCGTACAGGAAACGGAACAAATATCGCAAATTGCCGGACGTGCAACGGGAAAGGCGAAATCACCACGACCGCCGCCGCGATCGATCAATTGCGAAAAGCAGAGATGGACATGATGCAAAGCCAGGTACAAGCGCAGCAACAAGTATTCAGAGACATCTCCGCCCCGGGAATGATACCATGCGCGCCCTGCAAAGGCACCGGAAGATGCAGCAACTGTCACGGCACGGGTATCCAGAGGCCCACCACCAGAGATTGCGGCGTCTGCAGAGGCACCGGCAATTGCAACGTTTGTCTTGGAAACGGCGTGACAAGAAGATAGGCGAACATAGGAAAAATATTAAAAAGGAGGAAGAAGTATGAGTAATGAAAATCAGGAGGGAGCGGGCGTCCAAGAGCAAAAAGCGCGATTTTGCGCGAGTTGCGGGGAAAAACTTAATGAAGGCGCGAAGTTTTGCGCGGGCTGCGGCGCTCAGGTAGGTTCCGCCGTGCCAGCCGCCCCTTCGCCTTCAGGCGGCAGCGGAAAAAGCAAAAAAAGGCCGATTCTGAAATATATCATCCTCGGTTTGGCGGGACTGATTCTTGTGGCAGTTGCGGGAGGTATTATCAATGTATGGCTGGATTCGGGCGCGAAAAGAACGATGGAACTGGAAAGCGGGCAGTATAAAATAATTGCGGAAGGTAGTGTTACAGATTATATAGACGCTTCGAGGAAAACCTTCCGATCTGTTGTTGATGGCAAAGTGCTCTTTGACGGCGTCTATAGGATTGACGAAGATCAAATGATGCATATTACATACAGAGATGGAAGTTATGGCTATAGAGCCAGGGTTACCTCCGGAACCAGCTACGTGGTACTGCGCGATGTACTGCTTGATAAGGAAATCGGTTCTATTTTCAGAAAAGTCGCGGATCTCTAAATGAGTAATGAAATCAAGGCGCCGGACCTTTTGATAGAAAGGTCGGGCGCCGCGGGATGGCTGGATAATGAATTCAAAAAAGGAAATTTCACGCGAAGCGAAAAGTTTCAACCCGCCGAAGTATATCGATATAAGACAAAAGTAAGCGTGAACTTGACGCCCGATAATTTTTTCGGCGGTTATGACGGTATAAAAAAATACATTTATTTCAAGGAACCTTATGTCACTTTAGATTTTGACGTTTACCGCATCCATATCAGGGGAGAAAAACTGAGGGGCTATTTTTTTCATACGGCCATAGACGAAGGCTGCGACGCCGATGAGGACGGGTTCGGCATGGAACCGGAGGTCGGCGCGTTTTCCGCGATCGTCGAGGGAAGCAGTTTTTTATTTCCTTTCTATTGTTCCGGGTATTATTATTATTTGGAAAAATCTTTTCTGACATATTGGCGGCCGTACGCCGAGAGCCGGGGTATGACATTGGACACGGACGACGGGAATTTATTGTTGTCCGTGTTAAAAATGATGTCATAGATTCCCCGCTATGCTATAACCATAGAGTTTATAATTCATCCCGAAACATTCATAACTATGAGCCAATTTGATGGTCACATGAAAAAATATAACGAAGAAGATACTGAAAATGCCGCCGGCGAAGCTCATTTAGTATCCGATGAGACATGCAAAAGGCTTGATATTTTTATCTCTCAGCAACTGGGAATAACAAGAAACTACGCGCAGAAGATGATACGCAATTCGCAGGTATCGTCGGGGAGCGCGAAATTAAAACCTTCCTCCCCCGTATCGCAAAACCAGAAATTCGTCATAAACCTGCCGCCGGCGGAGCCGCTTGAACTTGTACCCGAATATGTGCCGTTCGGCGTCATCTACGAGGATGAGCATATCATAGTAATTGACAAGCCGGCGGGCGTGGTAGTTCATCCCGCCCCCGGAAACTGGACGCGGACCCTCGTTCATGGGCTTCTGTACCGTTACCCCGATATATCGTGCAATAACATCGCGCGCCCGGGCATAGTGCATCGCCTTGACGCCACGACTTCAGGGCTCATGGTTGTGGCAAGGGAATCGAAGTCGATGGAGAGGCTGCAAAGGATGTTTCAAAACAGGGAAATCCGCAAAACATATATTGCGCTTGTGAACGGTAATTTGGGCAAATCAAAAGGAGTAATCGACGCGCCCATTGGCAGGGACCCGAAGGACCGGCTCAAAATGGCGGTATTGAAGGAAGGCCGCAGCGCCGTGACGGAATTTGAAAAACTTTGGCCGGAGAAGCCGGTTTTAAGTCGGCTTGACTGGCCCGGTAAGGATTATTCTCTTGTTTTGTGCCGCCCGATAACAGGAAGGACTCATCAGATACGGGTGCATTTTGAGGCGATTGGGCATCCGATCGCGGGCGATAAAATATACGGAAGCAGAAAAAACAGCGGGAAAACAGCAAATTTGAACAGAATTTTTCTTCACTCATGGAGGCTTGGCTTCCAGCACCCAATCACTGAAAAAAACATGTCATTCAGATGTCCCATACCTGAAGAATTGAAGGATATTTTAAAAACAATCAGACGCCCTGCTCACTTTCTTTCTCGTGTATAATATCACACAAAGATATATAATAATATCACACAAAGATAAGGATGATGTCTTATGGCTACAAATTTATCCATTGATACCCAACTTTTGAACGACGCACTGGAAATCGGCGGCCTTAAAACAAAAAAAGACACGGTGAACCTTGCTCTTGAGGAATTTATAAAAAAGCGCAAAGTGGAGGATATTCTGTCTCTCTTTGGGACGATTGTGTATGACGAGGATTACGATTACAAAGAAGCAAGGCAGCGCAGCGTATTATGAAGGTATTGGCAGACACATCCGTATGGTCGCTGGCGTTGCGCCGCAAAGAACAAAGCGAAACCACCCGAAAATTAGCTGATTTAATTTTATTGTCTCTGGTGGTGATGATTGGGCCAGTGCGCCAGGAGCTTTTATCCGGCATATCAAACGAGAACACTTTCTTAAAACTAAAGGGCAAACTGGAAGTTTTTGACGATTTTCCCATAGCCACAAGCGAATATGAAACAGCGGCCAGGTTTCATAACATCTGCCGTAAAAATGGCGTTCAAGGCTCACATACCGATTTTTTGATTTGTGCGGCGGCTCATAATAACAGCCTGCTTATTTTCACAACCGATATGGATTTTTATGGTTTCGCAAAACATTTGCCTATAAGACTTTTACAATGAATATAAGGACTCTGAATACGTTATTGATTCCCTGTTGTCCTTGTTTGTCTTTTATCTCAATAATTGAGATAATAATGTGTTTTTAATATATTAATTTGGGAGGCGGAATAATGGGTATCGGCTGGAGCGAAATTCTGGTAGTTTTATTTTTGGTGTTATTGCTTTTCGGAGGGAAACGTTTGCCTGAACTGGCGCGAAGCATGGGGCAAGCCGTAAATGAATTTAAGCGCGGGCTTAATTCGGAAGCGACCGGATTTAAGCAGGTTGATTCAAGCGCAAAAGATAAGGATGAAAATTAATTCTCTGAGAAAATTATGCCTACAGGCAAGATTCTTTATAAATAGTTTGCTTTTTGTTCGCTTTTTTTCAATCGTTTCTCAATGATTGCATTATAAATGTATGAGTATTGTGATATTATTTTAATGAGGTGATTTCAATGTCGAGGTCAGCAGTATTAAATTTGAGAATCGAGCCAAAAATCAAGGCAGACGCAGAAGAACTCTTTGGCAGTTTTGGATTAACTGTCACCGATGCCGTGAATGTATTTTTACGGCAATCCCTTATGAGGGGCGGATTCCCTTTTGAAATTGTACGCTACAAACCGAATGCCATAACTCAGGCTGCGATATCGGAAGTAGAACGATTACTACATGATCCCAACGCCAAGTCGTTCACAAGCATGGAGGAATTACGCGCTGATTTATTATCTGACGAGGAAGATGATGTATGAAGTACCAAATTCGGCGCACTTCACAGTTTAAGAAAGATTATAAGCGTTCAATAAAGCGTGGTTTGGAAATAGAAAAGTTGGATAAGACGATTGAACTACTTGCTAAAGACGGCTTCTTGCCGCCTGAGTATAAAGATCATCATTTAGTTGGAGATAAAAAGGGCTTTCGCGAGTGCCATATTGAACCAGATTGGCTGCTTGTATAATGGATGAAAACAATTTCTGGGCTCATATAGAGGAACTGAGAAGAAGGATAATATTTTTAACAATTTTATTTGTATCGGGCGCGGTTGTTTTTTTCTTTTTTATGGACGAAATAATAAAACTGCTGCAAGCGCCGATGATGAAACATGAAATAAGCCTTTATTACCGTGAACCGGCCGAGAAGTTTTTTACTTATTGCAAAGCGTCTTTGAACTGCTCTTTGTTTTTATTGATTCCGGCGGCGGGCTTTCAGCTTTACAGTTTCGTTATGCCCGCCCTTATCGGAAAGGAAAGAAAATTCTTTTCATATTTTATCCTGTTCGGGATATTTCTTTTTTATGCCGGAGTTTTATTTGCCTGGTTCATAATGATACCTTTCATGATCGACTTTTTTGTAAACTTTGCCAGCGGAGACGGTATACTGCCGCTTTGGGGAATATCGGACTATATCGGTATAATCCTTATGATAATGATCGTAACCGGAATATCTTTTGAAATGCCGATACTTTTATTTGCTCTTTTGATGTCCGGGATATTGTCGGTCAAAACAATGGAAGGGTTAAGGCGGCATTTTATAGTGGGATTTTTTATCTTAGCCGCGATAGTTACCCCGCCGGATGTATTTACTCAGATAATTGCGGGTCTTATTTTGTGTATAATGTTTGAATCTACATTGATCATTGCAAAAATATTAAGGAGGAAAGCCGATGAACAGGCGTGAATTTTTGAAAAAGGTTGCTTATGGAACGGCCGCGGCGGCAATTTCGATGGCCGCGCGCCCGGTGAAAATCTTCGCGGGAGAGGATAAAGCCGCTTCCTATCCTGACCTCGTCGCGGTGAGGAATGGCGAACCCGCTCAATTATTTGACAAGGGAATCGAAGCGTTCGGAGGCATAGGAAATTTCGTTCGCAGAGGCCAGACTGTTCTGATAAAACCCAACATGTCCTGGGCTGTTGAGCCTGAAAGAGCGGGAAATACAAATCCGGAGCTGCTCAGACGGGTCATAGAACACTGCCTGGACGCGGGAGCAAAAAGCGTCTCTATTTTTGACAACACCTGCGACCGATGGCGGGACGCTTATTCGAGGTCACAACTTGAGCAAACGGGAAGGGAAGCGGGGGCGATAGTTGCTCCGGGACACATAGAGGGACACTATCAAAAAGTCCTGATACCCGGAGATGTGCTTAAAGAAGCGAAGGTGCACGAGCTTTATTTATCATCCGACGTTATAATAAACCTGCCCATATTGAAGCACCATGGCGGCGCGGGCGTGACAGCCGCGATGAAGAACCTTATGGGAGTCGTATGGGACCGGCGGCTTTATCACAGAGCAGGGCTTGATGCCTGCATAGCGGATTTCTGCAAATTTAAGCGCCCGACGCTGAACGTCATAGACGCATATAAGGTAATGATGAATTCCGGCCCGAGAGGAAACGCCAATTCAAGGTATACGGAACCCAAAATGGTAATTATCTCAACGGATATAGTGGCTGCCGATGTCGCCGCAGTGAGAACTTTCGGAGCTCAGCCTTCCTCGATAAGGTATCTCACGCGGGCGGGAGAGAGCGGGATAGGTAATATGAACCTTGATGAACTGAATGTCCAAAGGATAAGTTTATAAATTGAAGTTCAATAAATTTGTGTTACTGAGAAGGATAATTTCCTTTTCAGCGCTTATATTTATATCATTAGGACTTTTTGGTATATGCAACCCTGTATTCCTTTTTCTCTCCGGGCTTCAATTTGGGCAATTTTTCCTCGACATGTCCGCGGGAACGGCTGTTTTATGTCTTTTTATCCTTTTAGCCAGCTTCGTTTTCGGCAGGATTTATTGTTCGGTATTATGTCCCTTGGGCGTTTTTCAGGACTTTGCCGGAGCTTTGGGCGTATCTTTAACGAGGAAAAAATATTCCTTCAACGGACATATTTATTTTAAAATATTCCGTTATTTGATTTTTGCTTTCGCGGCTGCGCTTTTTATACTTGGAGCCCCGTCTTTGATCGGCATTTTAGACCCATATTCGATTTATGTAAGAGGAGCTTCAAGGCTGCTTGATCAGGCGGCGGGTGCCGTAACGGGTATAATAGCTCCCGTATTATTAAAGAGCTACAACATTTATTCCACTTACTTGCCGGGCAGTATTGAATTTCCGCCGATTTTGATCCTTATTTTAATATTCTTCGCGGCTTTTTTCAGGGGGAGGTTGTTTTGCAACACCCTATGCCCCGTCGGAATGATTCTCGGATGCGCCTCGCGAGCCGCTGTTATCCGCCCTGCTTTTAAAGATAACTGCGTATCCTGCGGCAAATGCGAAGCCGTTTGCAAATCCGAATGTATCAGCGTACCGGATAAGTCCATTGATTTAAGCCGCTGCGTTATGTGCGGGAATTGCGCCGCGTCCTGCGCCCTTTCGGCAATCAGCTTCTCCAAAAGAAATTTTAAATACAGTCATGAAAGGCGCGAAACAATAAAAAGCATGGCTTCGATGTCCGTTTTAATCGCGCTGCCCCTGATAAAAGGCAAAGAATTCTTGACGCGTATGCCTGCTTTGTCCGCATTTTCAGAAAAAATCAAAAAAAGCGATTTATACCCGCAAATCCCCGCCGGCGCGATGTCTTGGGCAAGGCTGCGGGATAAATGTATCGGCTGTCACGCCTGCATAAAACGCTGCCCTTCTAAAGTGCTCGAATCAGCGGGGATAAAATTTGGATTTAACGGGCTTCTGAAACCCGCGCTTAATTTTAATAAGGGATTTTGCCAGTATGATTGCGTTGAATGCGGACAGTCCTGTCCATTCGGCGCGATAATGCCCATTGGCATCGATGAAAAACATAAGATACAAATAGGAGTCGCTACCTACATTCGCGAACTTTGCGTGATCATAACGGAAGGGGAACATTGCGGAGCCTGCGCGGAACATTGCCCGACCGGCGCTCTTGAGATGATTGCGGGCGGGGCGGATAATGGACCGATACCGGCTATAATCCCGGAACTTTGCGTGGGCTGCGGAGCGTGTGAATATATATGTCCTGTCGTCCCTCAAAAGGCGATTTTTATAAGGCCCCTGCCCATTCATCAAACGGCGAAAGTGCTTGAAATACAGGATTCAAATATAATAGAAGAAGAAAGCGATGGTTTTATGTTTTAACTTTAATAACTTCAGATGATGATTTTAAATGAAAGCAATTCATTTCGGAAGGAGGGCAACGCCGTGATTGAAAATATTTTGGAACTTACGAACGAAAACCACGTCAACCCGACAAAGTTGCAGGAATTGGCCGCAACAATGAATACAGTGGATATTGCCGATGCTTTTGAGCTTCTTAACAAGGAAAAAACCATCCAGATATTCAGGTTTTTACCGAAAAGTATTGCCGCCGATGTTTTTTCATATATCATTCCCGAAAAGCAGCAGATCATTGTGGAGGCCCTGACGGATGCCGAAGTCGGAAAAATCATTGATGAGTTGTTCGTTGACGACGCCGTTGATTTCATCGAGGAGATGCCGGCGAACGTCGTAAAGCGCGTGCTGCAGAACGTCAGCGAGGACAAGCGCCGGCTTATCAATCAGCTTCTTCAATATCCCGAAGATTCCGCGGGCAGTATTATGACGACCGAGTATGTGGATCTGAGGGAAGATTCCACAGTCAGAGAGGCTTTCAATAGCATAAGATCGACGGGCGTAAACAAGGAAACGATTTACACATGTTATGTTATCAGGCGCGACAGGTTGCTTGTTGGAGTGGTATCCGCAAAAACGCTTATGCTGTCAAATCCGCAGGACAGGATCGGCGATATTATGGACACGAACCTGATTTTCGCGCACACGACCGAGGATCAGGAAGCGATCGCCGAGCTGTTCAAGAGATACAGCCTGCTGTCCCTGCCGGTTGTGGATAAAGAGCAGCGGCTTGTCGGCATCGTCACGGTTGACGACATCGTTCAGGTCATCGAAGAAGAAGCCACCGAGGACTTTGAAAAGATGGCCGCCCTCAACCCATCCGAGGAACCATATATGCAAACCGGCATATTGAAACAATAGCGTAACCGTATCTTTTGGCTTATGTTCCTAATGTTGTCCGCGACAATTACCGGAAACATCATATCCAGTTTTCAG
>Ga0099364_10001816_pt1 | contig 34622 bp, 42 predicted proteins | sample TergutTh196P3_FD_73070 | JGI IMG/M metagenome (GOLD analysis project Ga0099364, IMG submission 73070) | Microcerotermes parvus P3 segment gut microbial communities from Pointe-Noire, Republic of the Congo - Th196 P3 | ecosystem: Host-associated > Arthropoda: Insects > Digestive system > Gut ... | reverse complement strand
TTTTCGTATGAAGAGCTGACAGTTGCTTAATTTTATCTGCCGCATCCTCCGCCGACTCTAAAATCGCCAGCAGAAAGAACTTCACCCATTGCTCGAAGTTGCCTTTATTGCGCACTTCCATCATGCGGTCGTAATATTCCGTGCGGTTCTTTTTTAAGAAGTAGGAAATATAAAGTGCAGGTGCGTTTAATATGCCTTTTTCCATTAAAAACAAAGTAATGAGCAACCGCCCGATGCGTCCGTTACCGTCAAGAAATGGGTGAATTGTTTCAAACTGATAGTGAATCAATGAGGTGCGAATGAGTGCATCCAAATCGTCATCAGCATTGATGTATTTTTCAAGGTCGCTCATAGCCTCGGTCATATCGTCAACATTCGGTGGTATAAATCGGGCGTTTTTGAGAGTGCTACCCTGTCCGCCAATCCAGTTTTGACTGCGGCGAAATTCGCCGGGGCTTTTTTCATGTCCGCGAACGTCTGTCATTAAAACCGCGTGAGTTTCTTTAATTAAGCGGTTGCACAGCGGCAAGTCTTTCTGACGTGCGATGGCAAAGTCTGTCGCTTTAATATAGTTGATTACATCCGCGACATTGCGGTTTGTGTTTTCATCAATCAGCGGGTCAAGCACGTCCTCCAACGTGGCTTGTGTTCCCTCAATTTGAGAGGACATCAAGGCTTCTTTGCGGACATACATCGAAACAAACAAGTTTACATTCGGAATGTGCGAGGATAGGCTATCCAAAACAGCAAGCTGTTTGTTTGCCGAAACAAGTAAATTTACCATATCGACATCAAGTTCAATACTCGGATTTGGCGGCAACGGTATAGGTGTGAATGATTTATAAGCGGATTCGCCTGATAGGTTTGTCTTCAAAGTACCCGCGCGATTTTGTTTCATAATCAAAAACTCCTTGCAAATCAAAATTATAAGTTCTATTATACCCTTTTTATTTTGATTTGTCAAGCGTATTCAAAATAAAGTTAAATATTTTGTTGTTTAATTTCGACATGAAAGGCGGTGAGGGCATATGGGCGATGGAAATTTTGGACTCCGTATAGGAATAGAAGGCGAAAAGCAGTTCAAGCAAGCCTTCGCCGACATTAACCGTTCATTTAAGGTATTGGCTTCCGAAATGAACCTCGTTGCTTCCCAGTTCGATAAAAACGACAAGTCAATCCAAGCGTTAGCGTCACGCAAGCAAGTTCTCACAAAAGAAATAACGGCGCAGAAGGATAAAATCGCCACTCTCGAAGCAGCACACAAAAACGCCGCCGACAGCTTCGATGATGCCATCAAAGCCGGATTGTCGGCAATTGTTGATATGGTCAAAGCTGTCGGTTCGGCAATCGGTGATTTTGTCGGGAAAATGGTTATACAAGGCGGGTTCGACCGTGCCATGAACATCGAACAAGCACAGTTCAAACTAAAAGGCTTGGGGCATGATGCCGAAAGCGTAGATGCGATTATGAAAGATGCTCTCGCTTCGGTGAAAGGCACAGCGTATGGCTTGGGCGATGCCGCAACGGTAGCGGCTTCCGCTGTTGCCGCCGGAATACAGCCGGGCGAGAACTTGGAACGTACACTCAAACTCGTCGCCGACGCTTCGGCCATATCGGGGCGGACTATGGACGAGATGGGTGCGATTTTCAACAAAGTCGCCACAAGTAACAAAGTGACAGGCAGAGAAGTAATATAATCATCAAATAAACACCATGCTTCTGCTCGATCCGAGCGATGTGATAAAACCGAGCAGCTCAAAAATGGAGGGCATTGGCAAGGTGTACGATGCGAGCGAAAAGACGTATGGGCAGGGCTATTGGACAATAGGTGCGGTCGCGCTGACCGAGAATCATCGACAGCCGATACCTGTATACGAAAAACTATATCCGTGTAAAAAACAAGGCGGACAGGGGACATCAGCCGAAATGTTGGAAGCCATGAAATATCTGCGTAAAGTTTTCAACAAGGACAATACGAGAGTTATCGACAGAGGGTTTGATTCAAAAATCATTCTTAATGGCACCATCGTTTGCTTGCATCTTTGAGATGCGCCATGTCAGGTTTCTTTGAACCCAAGCCGTTTAACGGCCAGCTTTCTCTATTTGAGATTTGAAAAAATGGGGTATCTCGAGTTTCGTAAAGAGGGTGCCGCCGCAGCGGCGGGTGTTTTTCTCCGTAGGGTACGCACCCCCGTGCGTACCGTCCTTAATAAACATTTCGTGCTTTTCGTGGTTGAAAAGAACTAAAAAATAAATCCCGCGCCCCCCGTAAAAAAACACTTGCATATCAGAGCAGTTTGTGTTATCATAGTCTATTAGGAGGTATAAATGATATGAGTACAGTAGATTTGTTGAATTTTATAGGCGGGATTGTGCTGCTTGTTTTAGGGGTGGTTATAGTCGTGGTCGTCTTGCTGCAGGAGCCGAAAGACAAGGGCATGGGCGCCATTACCGGCGGAAGCAGTGATTCCTATTTCGGCAAGAACAAACCCAAAACCCGTGATTCCATGCTGGCGAAAATGACAAAGATATTCACGGTCGCTTTCTTTGTCATGCTGCTTGCTATCAGCTTTATTCCATTGATAGTAAACAATATTACGGGTTGACAAACCCTGCTTTGGTTCTTTCCTGCGGGTCGCTGGGGTCGGCGTAGGCCTGCTCTGTATCGTTGTGGTTAGATTCCGCCGCCTTCTCTGCGGGAAGAAGACTCTCCGGATATTGATAATGCGGGAGTTGATTCGGAATCTGATCGTATGGCCGCAGGGTAAAGCTGAAGTTGTATTCCTGCGGCATGAGGCGGTATTTCGGCATTATGTCCGGGCCGCAGCTTTTGTTGCCAAGACCCGATTGCCCTGCATCGATATACCAGTATACCCTGCCATCCGGGACAAGCTCGCACAGATGGCGGGCGGATGCCATTTGCTCAGCTGTGTATCTGTGCACCGATGCCGACAGTCTGCTATGGGCCGTCATCACAAGACTGCGATCGGCGGCCGACACCGCCATGATACGGGTGTCTTGATTGTTGCCGCATTCCTGCGGTTTTTCGTAATATTCATAATCACAAACATCGCAGGTGTAACGTCCGTAACGTCCGCTTGCGTTTCTGTCCGGGTATGTTTCGAGGGGGCCCTTGCCGTACCACATATACTCGGCAAACTCGTTCGGCATGGTTATAACAACCCCCACACGCGGAAGCATCAGATCGGTCCCCGGAACAACCTTGTTGCGTATCAAAATATGCCCGTCACCAAATACGGTGAATATACATTCGTGATCAAAACTGCAACCGTCGCCGTTATAGCGGCGGCTTGTTTTTATTATAGCGTATTTATCGCAGACCTCTGCTATATCGGCCGATCCCGATGTTATCCTAAGTCTGCCGAATCCTTGTGTGATCCAGCTGTTTCCGCCCAGCATATATCCCCCCCGAATGTCATTGTCGGTAGGGGCTCGAAAGATGCTCAGCCTGAATCCGTCATCGCAAAACAGCTCGCTGTCGTTCATTCTGAATGATAGGACGGCGCCGTCTGATTTGTCAAACCGTATGCTCATTTGCTTTGCCAAGACCGTGATTGAGCTATCGTCCTCATCCGTCTCCACCCCGAACTCAGGCGCTGTATAGGGCGGATCTCTGTAGAGGTGCCGCAGGGCAAACTGTCCAAACGCAACCTCATGCCCTCTGCCGCAAAAGGCGGTCTCGTTCTTATGATGCAATGACAGCGACAGTATATACTCCGCACCTGCTATCGGCTCTATGTCGGCTATCTCAAGCCGAATTTCTTGACACTCCCCTGCCCCTGCCGTGAGATTATTATGACTGCCGCACAACACCGGTTGGCCGTCCTGCATTACCTCATACCTGAGGAAAAACTCTGACAGATCGGTGAAATAATACATATTGCTGATCTTTACAATGCCATCTTTTAGGTTGACGGCGGTAAACCTTACAAACTCGTGTACCTTTTTTACCTCGGCAAGTTTCGGCGTTGCCCTGCGGTCGGAGGTGACAACGCCATCGTGGCAGAAGTTGCCGTCGTGGAATCGTTCGCCAAAGTCTCCCCCATATGCGTATATCGGGCATCCCTGCTCATCCTTGCTTGCGATTCCGTGGTCGCACCACTCCCATATAAATCCGCCTATCAGATTTTTATAGCCATGTATCGCATCCCAATATTCCTTTAGGTTGCCCATAGCGTTACCCATGGCATGGGCATATTCGTTGGGTATAAAGGCTCGGTTGGGGTTTCTTTTTGCCCGCTCGATCATGTTTTCGGGCGACGGATATGTCTCGCTGTCCATGTCGGCTATGATATTCATCTGCCGCTTGTGTACATACCTTGTCGGGTCATATGCCCTGCAATATGCGGCGGCGATTGCGACATTTTCGCCGAATCCGATCTCGTTGCCCATAGACCACATTATCACGCTCGGATGGCTTTTGCCACACTGCACCATGGCGGCAATCCTGTCAAGAAACGGCACGAGCCACCTTGGGTCGTTACCCGGCAGTAGATTCATTCTGTAGGAATAGCCGTGGGATTCGTTGTTGGCCTCGTCCATGACGAGAAGTCCGTACTGATCGCAAAGTTCGTACCATTCCCTGTCGTGGGGATAGTGCGCGCATCTGACGGCGTTTATGTTATTCTGCTTCATCAGGATTATGTCGTTAATCATATCCTGCTTGCTGACCACAAGACCTGTATCGGGATGGATTTCGTGATGGTTTACCCCCTTTAGCTTGATCGAAACATCATTGAGGAAGAGCTGTCCGTCCTTGATCTCAACCTTGCGGAATCCGTGGCGGAATTTTATTATCTGGGTGATCTCGTCATTTTGACACAGCGACAGAACAACTGTGTAGAGATTCGGCTTTTCATCGCTCCACAGTCTCGGATTATCTATAGGAATCGAGAGATAGGCGGTCGCAACGGCAAGGCCGTTTACCGCCTGCGGCTCTCTAACGCAGGATACCTCCTGCCATCGGCTGCTTATGTTTCCGGTATAACCCTCCTGAACATGACAGATCTCACCCTCGGGCGTGTAGACATCCGCCCTGACAAAGCATGGTGATTGCAGTTTTTCGGTATGATTGAGTACCTTCGATTCTATCTGCAAAACAACCCTGTCGTTGTCAAAATCGGTAAAGGCATAGTAATCATAAAGCTGTATATCGGGAACGCTGTATAGATAGACATCACGAATTATCCCCGACATTCTCCACATATCCTGGCACTCAAGAAAGGATCCTGCGTTAAACTCGGTAACACAGACCGCCATCTCGTTTTTACCCTGCCTGAGGAATCGGGTTATGTTAAACTCGGACGGTGACCGTCCGTTTGTAGAATATCCTATTTTTTTGCCGTTGATCCATACCGTTACAGACGAACTGAAACCACCAAAGCAGAGTATCGTTTGGCGGCCGTCAAATGAATCGGGCAGGGTAAAATCGGTCTTGTAAAATCCCGCTGAGTTGCTCTCGGGCGGGATGAACGGCGGGGTCAGTCTTGCCCTATCCGGCTCGAATGTATAGCGGGTGTTGATATAGGCGGGTTTGCCGTATCCGTGCAGCTGCCAGTTTCCCGGCACGGGCAGGCTATCCATGTCATCCGAATGATCAGAGTGATAATCATCAGGAATATCGGCAACCGATTGAAAATAGCGGAATCTCCAAATTCCGCTTATGTTTTTATAGTATGGAGAGCCTTTGTAATCAAAGTCGGTATCATTCGCCGCAAAGGGTATGGCCGGAGCATGATAGGGCAGTTTGTTAAACCCGGTTATCTGCTGCTCATCTAAAACTGCGGCCCCGTAATCGCTTTTCTCAAACATAACAACCTCCAGATGTATTAATTTTCAACCACGAAAAGCACGAAAAACACGAAAAATATTTTTACAAAAACCATAATAAACATTTCGTGATTTTAGTGTATTTCGTGGTTTCGTTCCCCTACAACCTAATTCCGTAATCCGTATCCCTACGGAGAAAAACACCCGCCGCTGCGGCGACACCCTCTTTACGAAAGAGGGCAGGGGCTTGAAATTATAAATCCTGTAGGGTACGCACCCCCGTGCGTAACCGTCCTTACAACAAATTCTGTGGGTATCCTTGGCTCTCCCTTTGGGAGAGCTGTCGGCGGCAACGCCGACTGAGAGGGCATGACAGAGAGGGCGACATTTCGTGTCTTTCGTGCTTTTCGTGGTTTATTACCTCTTCCTTATAATCGCTCCCGTTACATACCCCGAGATCTGCATTGTGATTATTCCTGCTACTATCCCTGCCAGTCCGAATACACGGGTCAGGAATGCAACGGCAACCAAAACCGCCAGTGTTAATAGATTACGCAGAATGGTTTGGAATGCGGCATAATTCTTGGCATTTGCCTTTTCCATATCAAGCGCTTTGTTAAGAGTTTTTTCCATCATAAATATCTTTAGTATCGTCAAAAGACATCCCGATAAAAGACCTATCATAAAAAACAGAATATCAAAGGGCTCGAAAAATAACATAATCACCCCTACGCCTATGGCTGAGAGTATAAAAAAAAGAACGGCAACCGCAGAACACATTATCGCCGCTGTTTCTGATATTCGTAATAACCGCATAAAAAAGTTTTTCATCTTCATTTTTTCCAATTCTTCATCGCTAAATCGTATAATACCTTAAATGCCGACAAAACTCCGATCAATATGCCCGCCAGCATCATCCAGGGCTGGGTTCCCAACCATCGGTCGAGATACTTTCCCGCAAAAAGACCTATGACAATACAGGTTCCCATCGAAATCCCAAGCTGTGTAACCAATGCAAATGCCCGTGCAATCTCGTGTTTTTCTTCCCTCTTCATAACTATTGCTTTCCGCCGAGTTTGTTGCCTTTTGTGATAGCATAGGAGCTTATATCCATCTTAACAAGGGTGTTACGCAAAAAATTCTCGGCCTGATGGACCTCAAGCATCGACTGCTGTTCTATTCGCTTTTTCTCCGCCCGTTCCTGCTCTATGCTCTCGATAAGCTCATCTATTTTATCATAACTCTCGGCTATAGAAGAAAGTATCACAAGATTGTTGTCCTCCATGGTAGCAAACCCGCCGAACAACACAATAAGGTCGGTCTGTTCCTTGTCGGTATAGGTACGAAGAACACCGTTATCGAGAACCGCCGTAAACGGCTCATGGTCATACAGCACACCCATCTCGCCCTCAACCGTGCGAATAACAGCGAAATCCGCAACCCTATCCAAAACGGTCTTGTCGGGAGTAATGACCTTTACATTAATCTGCTTTTCCGCCATGAATGTATCTCCTTATCCCCTGCCCTCTTTCGTAAAGAGGGTGCCGCCGCAGCGGCGGGTGTTTTTCCCCGGGGTGCGTACCCTACAGGGTGGTATTTTTCTATTTTTTCAAGACATCTTCGATGGTTCCCGAATTGAGGAAATTATGCTCGGGGATTTCATCATGCTTTCCTGACAGAATCTCATCGAATCCTCGGAGTGTTTCTTTTAGGGGGACATATACGCCCGGAAGTCCGGTAAAGTTTTCGGCAACAAAGAAGGGCTGAGAGAGGAATCGCTGGATTTTTCTCGCGCGCTTGACTATCAGCTTGTCGTTTTCGGACAATTCGTCCATACCCAGTATGGCTATAATATCCTGCAACTCCTTGTATCTTTGCAGCATACCCTGCACATCGGTTGCGGTCTGATGATGATGCTTACCCACAACAAACGGGTCGAGTATGCGGGAGGTTGATTCGAGGGGGTTTATAGCGGGATAGATACCCATCTCGACTATGTTGCGGGATAGAACTGTGGTAGAATCAAGATGTGTAAAGGTTGTAGCGGGCGCAGGGTCGGTAAGGTCATCCGCAGGGACATATACCGCCTGTATCGAGGTTATCGAGCCGCTTTTGGTGGATGTTATGCGTTCCTGGAGGGTACCCATCTCGGTCGCCAATGTAGGCTGATACCCAACAGCGCTGGGAATACGCCCGAGAAGCGCCGACACCTCAGATCCCGCCTGTGTAAAGCGGAAAATGTTATCGATAAAGAGCAGAACATCCTGCTCCAAAACGTCACGGAAATACTCAGCCATCGTAAGGCCGGTAAGACCCACCCTCATTCTGGCTCCGGGAGGCTCGTTCATCTGCCCGAACACCAATGCCGTCTTGGAAAGCACGCCCGATTCAAGCATTTCGTAGTAAAGGTCATTACCTTCACGGGTTCTCTCCCCTACTCCGGTAAAGACCGAATATCCGCCGTGTTCCGTGGCTATATTGCGGATCATTTCCATGATAAGCACGGTTTTGCCAACCCCTGCTCCTCCGAACAATCCAACCTTGCCGCCCTTGACATAGGGGCAGAGCAGGTCGATAGCCTTTATCCCTGTTTCGAGCAATTCGTCCGAATCCGATTGATCGCAGAACTCAGGAGCTGAGCGGTGTATAGACCACTTCTCCTTTGTTTCGGGCGTTTCTTTCTCGTCTATCGGCTCGCCAAGCACGTTGAACATTCTGCCGAGAAGTTCTTCCCCGACAGGCACCGATATAGGCTGCCCTGTATCAACGGCATCAAGACCTCTGGTCAATCCGTCGGTAGGACCCATAGCGATACAACGGACTATCCTGTCCCCCATCTGCTGAGCAACCTCAGAAATCAGGGTGATATTGCCCGATTCGATTTTAATGGCGTTTTTCAAGGGCGGAATGTCGCCTTTGTCAAAACGTATGTCTAAAACGGCTCCCATTATTTGAATAACCTTACCAACATTCATATAGATATTTCCTCCAAAGATATTATATTATACCGCATCCGCCCCGTTGACAATTTCTATTATTTCTTGGGTAATAGCTCCCTGACGCACCAGGTTGTAGAGGGTTGTCAGGCGTTCTATCATTTCCTCTGCATTCTTGACGGCGGCATCCATTCCCGCTACTCTGGAACTCTGTTCACATAGCGATGATTCCAGTATTGCCCCGAAAATATATGCAGTGATATAAAAAGGAATCGCAGTCTCGAGGAGTTTCTCACCTGCGGGTTCAAAACTCGCTACGCTTCTCACGCCGCTCTCTTCCTGCTTGACCGCTGCGGTTTTGCTGCTGTCTGCGGCATCATCGGATATGACGACACCCGCCTGCGAGTTGTGCGGGAGCAGCTTTATTACCTCCGCTTTCTGCGAAAGCATGGATTCAAAACGTGTGCGGATTATATAAATTTCGTCAATTTCTTGCTTGTTATACATCTCTAAGACGATAGCGGCTATCTGTGCGGCATCATCATAGAGCGGATTCTCGGATATACCCGAATACTGCTCGGCAATCATATCGTTATACCTGATTCTGCAGTAATCCTTTATCTTGGTTCCTATGGTGATGATCTTACAATCACCCCGCATCTTAACAAGCTCCGATAGCTTTTTGCCGATGTTTATGTTATAACCTCCGCAGAGACCCCGATCGCTTCCTATAACTATAACGGCGGCGGGGAGACTGCTGTCATCGTTCTTCTTATGACCCGATGTGTAATGATGCACCGTTCCGTCAAGGCTTTTTGCGGCGGCATCGGCTAATCCCTTACTCTCCTTTAAAAAGGCCAAGTTCTGATTCATTCGTAAGCGGATCTTCTTAGCCTTGATTGTCGAAACGGTTCTCATCGACTGGGTTATCTGCTTGGTGCTTTTTATGCTGTTTATACGGAGCTTTACCGTTTTTAGAGATTCCATGTTAATAACCCCTTATTTATAACCCTTGTTAAACTGTTCTATGGCTTCGGTGAGTTTTTCGTCAATCTGGTCTGAAATAGTGTGTTTTTCTCTTATTTCATCCAATATATCCTTGTGCCACGCATCTATATGGGCAAGAAGTTTCTGCTCATAGTCGGATATTTTCTCAACATTGACACCCGCCAGCAGATATTTTGTAACGGCGAAGAGTATGATGATCTCCTGCTCTACCGGCAGCGGCTCGTATTGACGCTGCTTGAGAACCTCTACGATACGCTCACCGTGGTTAAGCCTATCCTTTGTTGCCTGATCCAGGTCGGAACTAAACTGTGCAAAGGACATAAGCTCACGATACTGGGCAAGTTCCATACGGATGGGTGCGGCAATCTTTTTCATCGCCTTTACCTGGGCGGCTCCTCCGACACGGGAGACAGAAAGCCCCGGATTAACGGCGGGACGAATACCCGCATTGAATGACTCTGATTCGAGATAGATCTGCCCGTCTGTAATAGAGATAACATTGGTGGGTATATATGCGGACATATTACCGCCCTGTGTTTCTATTATAGGCAGAGCTGTTATAGACCCGCCGCCGTATTTCTCGGTAAGACGGCCCGCGCGTTCCAACAAACGTGAGTGCAGATAAAATACATCGCCGGGATATGCCTCACGTCCGGGAGGACGGCGCATAAGCAGGCTCATTGTGCGGTGGGCAACGGCGTGTTTAGAGAGATCGTCATATATAATGAGGACATCCTTGCCGTTTTCCATCCAGTGTTCGGCTATGGCACAGGCGCTGTACGGTGCAAGATACTGCAACGCCGCACTCTCTGCGGCGCCCGCCACGACAACGGTGGTGTAACTCATAGCACCATGCTCGTTTAGTTTTGCGATCAAGCCTGAGATGGTAGAGTTCTTTTGACCTATAGCACAGTAGACACACTTAACCCCTGTATCCTTTTGATTTATTATGGTATCAATGGTTATAGCGGTCTTGCCCGTCTGCCTGTCGCCGATAATAAGCTGACGCTGTCCCCGTCCTATGGGGACCATGGCATCGATAGCCTTTATACCGGTCTGCAGAGGCACACCTACCGAACGGCGAGCCAAAACGCCGTGCGCTACCCTTTCTATGGGACGGTATCCCTCATGTTCGATCGGGCCTTCCCTGTCTATCGGTCTGCCGAGCGCATCGACTATACGTCCCGACACGGCATCACCGACGCCAACCTGAGCCACTGTCTTGGTACGGGTGACAAAGTCGCCCTCGTTAATGCCCTGATCGTTGCCCAAAAGAACAACGCCGACATTATCTTCCTCAAGATTCATGGCTATGCCCGAGGTTCCGTTCTCAAACTCCAGCAGCTCACCGCTCATAACGCCCTGCATCCCTATGACACGGGCGATACCATCGCCCACCTGATGCACACGTCCGGCTTCACTGACATTTGCGGAGGCTGTAAAATTTAAGATTTCGTCCTTAATTACAGAACTGATTTTATTCGTGTTAAATTCCATGATAACTATACACCTTATCGTATATACTTTTTTTCATATCGCCCAGTTTGCTTTTTATAGAGTCGTCTATAATCGTATCTCCTAAAATAACCTTTACTCCCCCTAATAGGGAGGGGTCGATATGAGTGCTTATTTCGAGACGCTTTTTGGTTATTGCTTCAAGTCTGCTGCCAAGCTCCTGTAACTGATTCTCAGACAGAGGCTGGGCAGTTACTATTTCGGTTACGATGATGCCCATCTTTTCACGAGCAAGTCTAACAAACTTTGTGAGTATTGATTTTAATTCCTTGGTATCGCCGGGAGCTATGTCTAAAAAGGCCTTGAGTTCGCTTGGTATGTCATCTGATTGCTGATTCTTGCCATCAAGATAAGACAGCACCTGCGAATAAACCTTTTCAAGTCCCTGCTCTTCTGCATATTCCAGCAAGGATCCGGCATAACGGTGTGTCAATTTAAGCAAAGGCATCACCTCCATTTGCGGCTGAACAATGTCGGCACGTTTGGATCAAACCCGCCCTGTACAGTCCCGCTCTATTCTTCCCAATCGGCAAAGGCATCATCGATATATTTATCCCGTGTCTCATCATCGATAGATACGGTGACAAATCTGTTTGCCATCAAGGAAGAAAGCTCAATTATATTCTGTTTTATTTCTTTGCGTGCGTTCTTTTTCTCAAGTTCAATATCGGCCATAGCACGCGTGTGTATCAAGTCGGCTTCCTTTTGTGCATTAAAGAGAATTTTGTCGCTTTCATTCAATGCCTTTTTATACTCCGCCTGCATGATTTTGTCTCGATCCTTCTCAAGAGATTCAAGCTCCCGCTCATACTTCTCTTTGAGAATATTCGCCTGCTTGCGTTCCTCATCGGCGGCATCAAGCTCACCTTGGATACGCTTGGCACGCTCGTCAAGAAATTTCTTTACAGGCTTGTGCAGTATAAAGATCAAAGCAACCGTTAATACAATGAGATTTACCCACTGGAATGCCATTTCTTTAAGAAACTGCGCATCAAGACCCAGTATTCTGCCCTCGGGCAGAGCATCGGAAGACGCCTGTGCCGCAAGCAGAACATTATAGATAAACGGGGGCAAAGAGCCACCACCCTTCTCGCCGGAAAAACTCACCGGCAATTAATTTTACACCAATCCTACAAGCGGGTTGGCTATAACAAGAATGAGAGCTATAACAAATCCGTATATAGCGCTTGTTTCCGCTACTGCCTGACCTACAAGCATGGTGCTGAGTATTGCTCCTCTTGCTTCGGGCTGACGTCCCACGGCCTCGGCCGCATTACCTGCTGCTATCCCCTGCCCTATTCCTGTACCGAATCCCGTAAGAACGGCGATACCTGCTCCGATTGCTGAACAACCGAGTACAAAAGCTTCCGGATTGATTCCATCCATAATGATTCTTTCCTTTCAGTTTATGTTTATATTCAAACCCCCCGGGCGGGGCGGTTTTTCGGGTGTTTGCTAATCGGTCTCGGCCATCTGCGCTATAAAGGTCATGCTCAGAACGGTAAATATAAACGCCTGCAGACCTCCTGAGAAAATATCGAGCCAGGCATGGAGTGCCGCCGGAACCACAAACCGCAGCACGAATGGGAAGAACTGATAGACGATTCCCATTATAACAAGACCCGCTAATATGTTACCGAAAAGACGGAAGGCCAGCGATATAGGCTTAGAGAGTTCCCCAAGCACATTGAGGACGACAAAGAAGGGCAGCGGCTGAAAATACCCTTTGAGATAACCCCACTTTGCCTTGCGAATACCTGTTATGTGAATAAGCGCAAAGGTAGACATAGCAAGGGCGCCTGTCGTGGCAAGGTCGGCCGTCGGCGGGCGGAATCCTAAAAGCCCGCTGTAGTTGGATAGAATTATGAACATAAAGACCGCTAAAAAGTATCCCGAAAACCCCTCCAGATTTTTCCCCATGGTGCTGACGGTAAACTTGTTTATGGTTTCTACTATAGCTTCGACAACATTTTGGAATCCTGTGGGTTTGTCCTTAAATTTCGACAGTTTTATGCGGACGACAACCGCAAAAATAATCAGTACACTCATCACAAACCATGTAGAGAGTACCGTTTGGGTAATGTAAAACTTCTCCCCGAATATCTCAAAGAGAAAAAATAAATTCTTATTTGTAAAATCCACAAAACCACACCCCGGATAACAATTGACAGTTGACAATTGAGAATTGACAGTTATGGTAACAAATACTGCCGATATATATTGTAAAATAAAAACATAAATTTGTCAAGGAATTTATAAAAAAAATATTGGGAGATTATGATAACCCTAATTCTCGTATAAATTTCTCTCTGTTTCGCCAGTCTTCTTTGACCTTTACCCAGCATTGCAGATTCACCTTGCGGGCAAGGTGGGTCTCCATATCTTGGCGGGCCTTGGTGGCGATTTCCTTGAGATTCGCTCCGTATTTGCCTATTACCATGCCCTTATGGCTTGCTTTTTCGCAGTAGATAACCGCTCCTATATCATATATACCCGGCTTTTCGGTATAGCTCTCGATCTCGACCGCTATTCCGTGCGGAATCTCCTCCTGCATCCGATACATCAGCTTTTCCCGCAATATCTCGGCAATTATAGCCCGCTGTGTTTGATCTGTAACGGCATCTTCAGGGTAGAAATGCGGTCCTTCTACCGCAAACTTTTCAAGCTCTGACAACAATATATGCAGCCCGTCTTTTTTAAGTGCGCTAATAGGTATCAAGCAATCAAACTCGCAGATTGCCGAAAGTTCCGCTATGCGTGATGCGATTATCCCCTTGTCTTTATCCCTGTCGATTTTGTTTATAACAAGGATTTTCCCGCAGGATGAGTTTTTCATAATCTCTATTATCGCATTCTCTTCCGCCTTTAGCCTGCCCTTGGGTTCGATGACCAAAACAACGGCATCAACCCCGTCAAAGGCATCGTTTACAGATTTCACCATATGCTCGGACAGTTTTGTACGCGGATTATGCAGACCAGGAGTGTCGATAAACACAAACTGGGTTTCATCCTGCGTTAGTATTCCGGTTATGCGTGTCCGTGTGGTCTGGGGTTTGTCTGTAACCGCAGCAATCTTCTGCCCCACAAGGGCGTTGAGTATGGTTGATTTGCCCGTATTGGGCTTGCCGACAATTGCGGCAAAAACAGATCTCGTCTTCATATTAAATCCTCGTGATTTTTGATTTGCTGTAACCCCGGATGACCGAGGTCATCCCTACAAGGCCACCTCGCAGCTGTCATAACAATTCGATTTCACTTTGGGTAAGTCCGGTATCTTCAATGATTTCATACATGGGTCTATTGCGTTTTATAAGTTTTTTAGCAAACTCGATTTTTTGTATTTCTCTTCCCCGCTTCTCGGCAGCATCCTCTTTCCCCTTCGTTATCGAATAAATGTCCCGCTCCATCTTTATACGGGATTCGTACAACATCCTCGTCCGCTCGTCTGCGGACAGCTCTTTTAGCCTTATTACGGCGTTACTGACCTGTGTGTTCGCTACTGCAGCCATATCCAAATCCTCCTCATTTTTCGCATCGAGAAACTTCATCCAGTCCCAAAGCGGTGTGCCGTCTGAAACGCCGGGGATTTCTCCAAATCTGTATTCCTACAGGGAAAAACACCCGCCGCTGCGGCGGCACCCTCTTTACGAAAGAGGGCTTGGGGATTACAGTGGGGTACGCACCCCCGTGCGTACCGTCCTTGGTCATCCGTTGGCATAAACACAGCGTTTTTGTGTCCACGGTACGCACAGGGGTGACGGACAATTGTCATCGGGGTGTCCTCGCAAGGGCGGGTGTTTTTCTCCGTAGGGTCGGTAATATATCAATGTCCATTGGTAATATGCCCATGGTATCACCCTTTCTCTCTATTCTCATTATACCCTATCCGTGCCGATAATGCAACCCTCATTTTAGCTCCTAAACCTACTTACGGCTTGGAAATATATCTGACCTTATTCAGACGGCAATGGTTTACATTCTCCCATCTTAATCAGTAAAACGTAAATGTATAAAGCCCCGGTTCACAAGGCGGGTAAGGGTCCGGGTTAGGACCGCTATTATTCCATACCCCATATAATTCAAAGGTCGTATCGGAAATATCGAAGTTGATACGCCTTGTATCAAAAGAAACCCCTGGTTCATACCTGGTCTCGAGGTCGCTCTCATACTGCCACGCTTTGTCAAAACGTTCGTCACGAGCCTCCTCACCGCCGTGTGCGGTAAAGCGCAGATACCCGTCCAAATCGTAGAATACGATGGACTGATGTTGTCTGTTCCCCAACCTGTCGGGGTTGACCCGTAGATATCCGCCATCGCCCTTATACCAGCGTTGAGAGCTGTGGGGGTTTCCTTCCGTGACCATCGCAGGCACGCCCGTCACGCCGCCCGCAACGCCAGCGATGCCGTAATAATAGCCCTTACCCACCGCATCGCTGTCGACATAAAGCCGCTCCGGCTGATTCCAGCGCTGATCGGCGGGTACAACGGAAATCACTTCAAGGTTGTTTTTGTCGATTCCGCGCAGAATGGCGATGGAATCATGTTCGGTATGCAGGCTCGAGCTAGGGCTTACCGGTTTGAAGGTGAGCAATATGTCGCCGCTCAAGTGATAACAGAACTCGAGGGATATAGTGTCGCCCAGAGTGCGCTCCTGTGCAGTGGCGTTGTCGTAAGCGGTGTAGGGGTTGTCTGAGGGTGGCGGGCCATTGTCGCCATTGCTGGATTCGCTTGTGCTATCGGACACCGATTCGCCGCCATTGCCGCTGTTTTCAGACTGTGATCTACTGCCGCTGCAGGCGGCAAGGGTGAGTGCCATCAATATGGCAAGGGTTAGGGTTAGTAGTTTTTTCATGGTGGTTACTCCTATATCATAATAAATATAATATATCACATACCCCAAGAAAATTCAAGCGTTTTTTGAAATGATTTTTAGCCTACAAGGCTAAAATTACCATATAAATTTACATATATTTTTAGGTAAAATTATATTTGACATATCGCTAAATAAATGTTATATTATTTATGTAATGGGGTGACGATATATATGAAAAAGATCCTGTGCGTGCTAATCGCCCTGCTTTTCGTTCTTGCCGGCTGTCAATCAGACAGGCTTAGAGACGGAACATATACGGCACAGTTTGCATCGCCCGACAGTCATGGCTGGAGAGCGTTTATCGAAATCACCGTTATAGACGGTGAGTATCAGGGGGTTGTTTTTGATTATAAGGATGAAAGCGGCAACCTAAAGTCGCTTGATCAAAACTATAAAAACGCATATATTGCCGCAGGATTCGGCACATATCCGGAATTGTACACAGAAGAACTGGTCTTGGATTTTTTATTCAAACAAAACGCAACCGATGTTGATATTGTTGCCGGAGCGACCTATGCAAGTAATGATTTTATCAGGCTCGCAGAGGCGCTGAAAGAAAATATCAGAAAAGGCAATACGAATTTACTGGAGGTTTATAACTGAGAATCTAATATATAACTCCAATCATGTGGGGGTATAGCTCAGCTGGGAGAGCGCCTGACTGGCAGTCAGGAGGTCAGCGGTTCGATCCCGCTTATCTCCACCATCGCACGTCAAGTCGAACCCCTGCTCCATATTTATACTGGAGACGGGGTTCGTACTTGTCGTAAAACTGCCGATGTAGTTGTAACATCGGAAAACAAAAAAACGCCCGCCGCTGTTCGTTATAGCGACGGGCGGTTTGCCTTGAAAGGCAATGCGGAAAGGATAAATATTCAAATGGATTATATGGAAACTCCGAATATCATCACGACCCTGCGTAAGAGCGACATTGGCTTTGCGTTTCGAGTTCAAGCCTATCGAAAACTAAGCGAGTCGGAAATGTACTGTGTTCTAAGAAAATGGATGGCTCAAACACGCAGGAAAACATTACCCAAAAATAAAACTATTACATATCACACAATTCACGGATTTGACGATTAAGAATATCCGCAAGCGCTATAGCATCGTCTATATTCAGTTTCAAACCCTTTCTGCGCCCTCTCCGTCTCGCCGGATATAACTCAATAGTTTTTTCCACGGTATCAGCCTCAATAAAAAATCGAAACATCCGGTCATCTATCTTTTTTGAGTGTATCATCATTATCCCACCTTGTATACTGCACACCCCCGCAATCCATTCCGGAGAGCGGGGGGTTGGTTATATTTACCTGAAAAGAAACATGAAAATATTTGCAAAAACGCTTGACAGCCACATATTTATGTGGTATAATGTAATCAGAAAGGAGAGTAATATGCAGCTTAGAAAAATACGATTAGAGAGAAGTCTATCTGTTCCTGCGTTATTCCGTTTAAGCGGCGTTCCGATAAGAACGATTGAGGAATTGGAACGCCGCGGCGATGGTCGTGTGTCTACACTGAAAAAACTCGCCGATGCCCTCGGAATCACTCTTGATGAGCTGTGCCGTGAGGATGCTGTCTCGCTGCCTGATGAAAATTAAACAAAACCACCCGCCGGAGCTGATAACCTCGGCGGGCTTCGTGTTTGAATGTGTCCGAATCGGACACGGTTATTATAATAGCCGATTCACCCGCGCCTGCACCGCTTTTGCATCGTACCCCGCCGCAGTCAGGCGATTCACCCTGTCGGCACCGTTACCCCAATCCCCGCGTATGACCTCACGAGCTATGTCGTCAAGGGGCTTTAATGCCGGTTTTGCCGGAGCGGGTGCCGGTGCTGCCGCCCCGATCGCCTTTATGTCCTCTGACAGTACCCAGCCGTGAACACCGCCGCCGTCCTCGCTGATGAGGTGGTACTGGTTGCGGGCCTTCATGGCTGTTTGTGTGACCTTGCATCGACTTGCACTCCTCGTATGAGTGATGGCATGGGTGGTTGAGGAGAGGTAAACCCCGCCGCCTGTGAATTGTACGATGTCGCCGACCTTGAAATCGATTGACGGAGCGGGTGTAGTCGGAGTTGCAGTGGTTGATTGAACGCTCAGCCGCTTATTCACCTCGTCACAAATCGCACCGAATCTGTCAAGCAGATACTTCCCCGGGCAGCTGGTATTTGCGAACATCGAATGATGCGTCAACGAGCCTTTCGGCGTGCCGTCGAATGTCAGCTTTGCAATCCCATTGCGTTTACAAACATCCACGCACAGCTCCATCAACGCCCTGTACGCCTTGTCACCGACAGGCCATTCGCCGCCTGTAGCGCTGTTGCTGACCTCGATTGTGACCGCCTGATAATCGTTATCGGCGCTCGAACTGGTCCACGCCCGATTCTTCTCTTCGGTCATCAGTCCGATCACGCCGTCGTTGCCGATTCCGTAGTTCCACGAAGCTCCGCACTTTGGATTATGTCCCCACGCAAGCAGAGCCTCGCCATTGTTCACGCCCGCCGTATGATGGATGGTGATCTTGGTTATACTCCGTGTAAAGTTTCCGCTGCCGTTGATTTTGCTATGGTTTGTGTTGCGGATTATTGCCAACCCGCTGTTTGAAAAGTTACTCATTTTCGTTATCTCCTTTCTTGTTTAAAACATCGATCGCCTTTGTTATGACGGCGGGGATGGGAACGCCCATGACCCCCGCATTCTCGATAATGCTGATCAGTTCATTGCTGATAAATGCGATAATAACCGCATCCCGCACAAATTCCGTGCCGATAATGTTGTCGAGCTGGACGGCGATCAGTACAATTAAAAGACACATTCCTTTTTTGGCCAGCCCCTTAAATCCTACTCCGCTTTCCAGCCCGCCGCCCTCAGATTTCTTGCTTTTATGGAAAATCCCCGCCACAATCAGTCCTGATATGTAGTCGGCACCCATAAAAACCATTAACGCAATCAAGATGGTATCGAAGCCGCCGAAAGCCGAAGCAATCGTGCCTCCCACCACCCCAACCGCCGCACATACGCCTGTTTTCATAGTCGTTACACCGCCTTTGGATTTTCTTTTGGAGTTTCTTTCGGACTTTCCTCTGCGTTCAGCTCGTTTAACATATCGAGCGCTCCTAACAGCCGATTATACTCAGCATCTAACTCGTTAAGCTGACGTTGACATACTAACGCTTGCTGCTGTACCGTCTGCATTTTTTCTGTGATTTGCGTCCTGCGTTCATAATAATTCATCGTGTCGCTCCTTTCCTGATTTCGATGATTTCGTGCGGTTTTGTAAAATCCCTGCCGCTCATCCAGTACCGTATTTCCCCTAAATATCTATCATACGGAAAGGCCATATGCGGCGCTGTGTCGGGACTGTCCGGATGTGATTCCGGGTTTGTCTGATAATGCCCGACAAGATGCTCCCTGTCCGGCTGAAAAGTGACATTATACCGCTCTTTCATGTCGGTGAGAATCCACATAATGCACTCCCATCCGGCTTTGTACTGGAGCGGTGTCAGCAATCCGCTTGTTTCGCCGCCGCTCGTTTCAAAAGCGATACTGTATGAAAAGAATCCGGCGTTTGTCTCCCGTTCTTGCACCTGCGGCAGTGTTGATTTTCCGTAATAATTCGGAGATTCGCCGTCGGTCGATGTAGTTCCGATAAAAGCGGTGTTTTTGTAGTCGACCACAAACTCCCGCCGTCCGTCTTTTCCGATGATAAAATGAGCGCTTCTCGTTGCGTTTTCGCTTGACATATACGCCAAAACCTCGTCATACGGTCTCGTGAATGTATCACAAATAATTGTATCGGGATTCCACCCACTTCGCCCGAAAAAATAATTTTGACCCTCGGTATACCCCTGCCGATCGCTGTTATCTTTACCTAAAATGTTTTGACCTAACGCTCTTCCCATCACTGCTCACCGTCCTTTATTTCGTTTCTTCCCTCGACAATATCTGCTAATTCATTAACAGTAGAATCGGGGATTTTCGGCTCTTCCCTAACCACGGGAACCTGTTCTGCAAATTTTTGTTCCATCTTTATTACCTCCATTAAATTGGTATATTCAGCGCTTGGGCGCATTTGACCAAAAGCGCATACATATACTGTGAAAAAGCAATATGAGGAGCGTGCAGCTCCCCATAATCGAGTGATATTTCGTCTGTTCCATCGCCGTGGAAGGAGTGATCGCGGTATCCCGCAAAGTCAAACCCTATTCTGTCGGTGAGTTCCTTGACCTCATCGGCAATCAATCCGTTGTGCTGACGGGTTCTTTTTTTGGAGCCGTCGTTGTTGACGATCATCTTGTACTCATAGCCTGTAATGTCCGAAGTGCCGGGTTCGTATCTTGGGATACAGTAGTGTTTTTCGGACGATGACAGCTTGTCGTACATCTGTGTCGATATTACGAATGTCTCTCTGTAATCGTCTCTGAAATTCATACGATAATTGCGGGGCCGCAGTCCTTTGATAAACTCGACATAATCGTAAGTAAGGTCAGAAATATCGGTTTTATCCCGTCTGTCGGAGGTGATTGACGCACCGTTGCCCGAAACAATATTATGAGTTGTCGTCCCTAACCTAAACATATTACTTGCGCTTGCGTGAGCATGAGCTCCGATAGCGACAGCGTTGGATATTCCTGAACTTATTGAGGAAGTACGCCCGATCGCAACGCATAGATTTACAGAACTTCCTGCACTTATCCCATGTCCGACAAAAGTATTGTCACTACCCCCTGCTAAGCCCGCTGCAACATTGTTGCCTACAAATACGTTGTATACGCCCGATGCTAACATTTTCCCGCTCATAAAACCGATGCTTACATTATCTTTTACATCTGCGCGCGGCAGTCCAACGCCCGCCAACGCAAATGGTCCGATGGCTATACATTCGTGCGTAGCTCCGCCCAGAGTGTTATTGCCGATTCCTATGCCGTTGTAGGTTTCTCTGTAAAAAGCATTGGCAGACGGGTTGGGTTCTAAAAATATGCTTTTCTGAATTACCCCATGTTTGCAGGCTCCGGTACCGATAACAATGCTGTCTGTGGCGATTCCGTTTGAAACAGCGCCATGTCCTGTAACCACCGATCTGTATGCGTATGAGCCTACACCGCTGCAAATCGAAGAACCGAATAATGTCGATTCGTGAAAAAATGAGCTGCCTGATGATGCGGCTAACAAACCTACGATAGTAGCGTTGTTGTCTGTTTTTATGATGTCGAGTTTCGCCCGTTCCCCATCGGTCACAAACCGCCGCTGGGGATCGGTTATGACCTGTTCTGCTATCGTTTTAGGGAAGAGTGTGTCATAGACCCCGCCGATCGTCCGTGTTCGCATTGTGTGCTTTATCTCTGCCATGGTTATCCCCCTTTACGCATTTGTGTAATCAAACCAAATATCTCCGGCTTTCGGGTTTGCAGGAGCTGTATTTCCCGCTGTGATTGTAGGCACGGCGGCTTTTGCTTGTGCCGCTATAGCTTGGCTTATCCTCTGCGGTGTCCATGCTCTGACCGTTGTTACCGTGCTTGCTGATGTTTCGGCCTCGGTCTGGGTTGCGGTTGTGAGAGCCGCTGTTGAGGCGTTTCCGGCGTGATATAAGGCCCGTGTCGTGCCGTTAATACGAGCCTGAACAGAGGTGTTGTCAACCCAAATATCGCCGTTTTCAAGGTTAGATGGCGCTACGGTTGCGGAGGATGCGGGGATTTTGAGCGGAGCCTCAACAGAGGCGGCGGTTTGTTTGAGTTTTAGCGTGCCTGTCATTGTATCGCCTGACTTTGACAACCGCTCGGTTATCTGCGCCTGTAACTTGCCGAAAGCGCTGAGGACGGTATCTGTAGCGGTTATAACGGTGCTTGCCGCCGTCGAAAGTCCCGTCAATATTCCGCCTCTCACCGCCTGAGCTACTCTTTGCGGCGTCCAGGACAGCACGGTTGTCGCCGTTCCCGCCTCGGCCTGCGCTTGTGATGCGGTGGTCGGAGCTGTGTAGTTGTTGGCGTTTTCGGCGATACTTGCAAGTTTTGCGTAGTCGCCCTTGCTCATAAGACCGTCTGCGGCGGCGCTTGCCAACGCTAAAACTACCTTTTCGGTTGCGAGCTGCCTTTTCTGGGTACCATCCCACCAATAGTCGGGGACATCAACATCCCTGACATAGAGGTTATCGCCGACCTGCAGATCGACCGTGTTTGCGGGAACTGCAAGCCAGGCATCGAGAGCCGTGATTGTGTCAAAAGCCTTTGCTCGTGACGCCCCCTTTGCGATAGCCTCAAGATTGCTGAGAATCAGCGCCAAGCCCTCGATCTGCTCCATCTTGGTTGCGGGAAACAGATTATCCCAACCTGTTTCGGTGCGTGCTTTCATCTGAAAATTTCTGTCTGCCATGTGTAAATTCCTTCTTTCATAAAATATTTTAACCGACAGTTTTCACTGTCGGTTATGTGCTGACTGTGTTGAACCATAGGTCATATTCGGTCTGTTTTACCGGGTCTGTGTCGCTCACGATTGCGTTGCCCACTGCTATTCCGCTTTCGCCGATACTGGCCGGACCATCGGATGTATCGAGCCACAAGCCGCCCGGCGGCTGTGCGGGAGGCTGCGTGGGTGAGATGATGATGAGGTTTGCCGCCAAAAGCGTAACCTTGGCATCCAGCGCGTCATGCGTGACGAATACCGTCTCCGGCTGTTCGAGTACCACCTCTGACCGCATGGAGAAAATCAACGTTGTTGTGTATTCGGCTAAGAAACCCGCCGCCGTGTCTTTAGCGGGAATGGCATCGCCGAGGGTGTTCTGCGCTATGAAGTAGAGTATCGGTTCGCCGCCGTCCACGCTGACATAGATTCCAAGCTGATGGAGTGTGTAGCCTGTGTTTAGTTCGCTGTTAGTCAGCTGGAGCCGCAGTGTTCGCCTGTTGCCGACCTTGCCGTCCTCGGCTATGAGCAGTTTTTGCTTCGGGTCTTGCAGGGCTGTTTGGTCTTGCAGAGTTTCGGGCGGCACCGTTCCCGTCCCCGTCCACGCCGACACAATGGTTACCCTGTTGTCGTCAAGCCCTGCGAGTATCGCCAACCCCTGTGCCGTGATTGTTGTTTTCCAGTTCATTTTTTAATCACCTACCTCTTAATTTAAAATTGTCCGCTGATAGCTCTGCTGAGCGGAGGCTATCCCGATTTCGCCGTCAATATTGTAGTTGAAATGTAGGCCGCAGTCTAACCTAAAGCGGCGGTATGCGGCCGCCTTGCGGGCGTGTATGTCGATGTATGCGGTCGGCAGTTCGTGTTCGAGCCTTATCCCGGCAAGGTGTGACCTTGCGCTCTTTGCCGCTCCTATGGCTTTCAAAAACCGCTCGACGCTTAAGTCCATCAGCTCGGTGTTGATAATCTCCACCGTGAATGTGTACGGCTCTCCGTCTGTCTCAAACCATTCCGTGACGCGCCCGTTTCCGAAGTATGCCGAAACGAGCCGCTCCACCGCCCACTTAGTGCCGCGCTTTGATTGTATCTGCTGTGCGTATTTGATAGTCTGTCGCTTGGCCTCAAGGCTTAGGTCTGTGCTGTACCAGTCGACGTTTAACTCCCAGGCCAGCTCGTCGAGGTCGGCGTGGTCGAGGCTGTCTATCTGATCCCACACCCGGAGCTGCTGTATCCGGCTGCCCGGGGTCTGTATCAGCTTGTTGACTGCCCGGGCGAGTGCGGCGTTTGTTTCGTCTCCCCGCATAAAAAGAGGAAGCAGGGCGAGAAGGTCTGCGTTTGTTATCCTCATAAGCTACAACCTCCTCACCGTGTGCGAAACTTTCAGAACGCCTGAGTGCTTGGCTACCGTCGTGGCGTTCAGCTCCTCAAACTGCGGCGATATGACCTCCACCCGCTCCGCTCCGATAAGCCCCTCCCCCCAGTCCGGCGCAAGTATGAGCTTGCGTAGGTAGTCGGGGTTGAGGTCACGGTTGAGTGCCGATCCCTGCCAAAAAATATAGCGGTCAATCGCCCCTCCGCTTTCCTCGACGTTTCGCACGACGCCCCCTTCGTTCGCCGCCGTCGTGTGATATACCAGCTCTATGTCGTAGTATAAAACGCTGGGCGCTTGCACGATTACTTTGTCGGTCAGCACCCGGATGTCGTCGGCTGTGGTTATGGCGCGTACCTTTTCGAGCAGTTCCTCGTCCGGCACCACGCCGCCGTAGCCGATGGGCGTTATTAACACCACACCCGGGGACGGCGATTCCACCACCGCGTCGGCGATGGTCGGGTCTGCTGAGATTGCCCAGTGCCGGTATGCGTTAGCGGGCCCGGCTGTTGACAGGCTGTCCGGGGAGCTGCGTATACGGTCGCGGTAGGCCTCGTCGCTCTCTTGATCGCTCCCGCCTGTTGTGGTCGTCGTGTTCTCCACCCGGTCAATGAGCGGCGCCTTTGACAAGTCCACCAGCGTGTTTATCTCACCCACCGGGATATTGTTGTAGCTGTCCCCGCCGCCGACCGAAGTCGCGGGTGCGTCAACAAAAGCACCGCCGGCCATAAGCACGACGGTTGTGTCGGTTGTGAAGTACCGGACGTAGTCGCCTGTGACCGTAACTCCCGCCGGGATGATTATGTTCTCGCTCACAGGAGTGTCTACAAAGAAGCGGATTGTCGTTCTCGCGGGTACGGGCTGGTAGCGTATCGTTCCCCGGTTCTCGCCGATGGCGTCAAGCACGGTTCCCCGGGCGTAGCGGAGCATTTTCTGTCGGGCGGCATCGTTGACGGCATTGTAAAATCCCACGAATAACGGCACGAGAGCTTCTGCGAATATTCGCCGCTCGTCGCCCGGGAATAGCGGCTCGGACACGCCGTTTTCAAGCTCGGTTATAATTTCGTTGTATATTTCCGTGGCGTTCGTGCTGATAAAATTAAGGTCTGCCATCAGTCCTCCTCCCTTCTTTTAAGATGCCCTGTAATGCAAAAATCCCCGAGCTGGCTCAGGGTGCCGTCTATGTCTATGCTGTCGGTTTGCATTCGGGGTTCGTATGTTTCTATGAGCCATTCGGCATCCGCGACGGCGGCGGTTAATGCGGGGCCGGACGGGTTGTCTACCAGTGCGCCGTCCCGCCCTTTGATTCGCTCGTAGGGAACCTCCCCGCGTGTAATTCTCAGTAAATTAAGGACGCACAATTCGGGGCGCCCGTTTCCTTTTGCTAACATGGCGCACCTCCTTATACCAGCGTCAGCTCGTTTGTGTATACCCAGCTGTTTATTCCGTCCGGGTTGCCGAGCAGGGTTCTGTCGCTCTTAATTTGACTGACCTTGTGGCTTCGCTCTTTTACCCAGCCGGGTATTGTCTGTCCGGTAGCATACTTGGCCCCGGTCGGCTTCGCCATACTCCCGACGCTGATTGTTGTCGTCGGCGCGGCGGCTGCTTGGCTGTTGTCCGGCTTCTTTTCCGATTTGTCGGCGGTCTGCGCTCCGACTTTCAATGCCGATGTAGTCTCCGGCACCGAAGTCGTCGCCTCGTCGTATTCTTTGAGCGAGAATGACAACGTAGCCAGCCGGAGCCGTCCGTAGTCGTCAAGCGTGGTACTGCCGACCGACACCTTGCGGAGCTGGAGCTTCGGGCCGAGCTTCTTGCCGTTTAAGTAGAACACCCCGGTCTTGGTGACGAGCTTCTGCCAGCTCTCTATCTCTTTCATAACGTCCACGCCGGCGCCCGAGTGTAAAACGCAGGAAAACGACAGCGAGAATAACTCGGTGCCGCGTTCGTTTGTCGGCGGGGAGCCTTCGGCGGCGCTGTTGTTGTCCGCTTTTTGCGAGTATGCGAATGATAGGTTTTCTATGGCGGTCACTCTTTGGGGTGAAACTTCCCAGCTTTTGTCCCGCCATTTTGCCATTACTGCCATGCCCTGCCTCCTCTCGTTTACTTACTGCGGCGTTCCTGTATTGCCCGGGCCGGTTTCGACACCGCCGTGCCTGTGCGTTTTAAGGCTTATTCCTCCGGCGCTTACGTCAGCCGGGGTTGTTACGCCGCCGCCTGTGCTTACGGCTCCTGTTACCGTGGCAGCTCCTCCGACGGTTAGGTTGCCGCCGATGGTCAGCACCGGGAGCCAGTCGCCCCAGTCGCCGTCCATGCGCCCGAGGAGGAGTCCGGTCTGATCGTCAAACCGGACGTACACGACCTCCGTGCCTTTTTCGAGGTTGCCCGATTTTGTCCGAAGGTGCCACGGTATGGTGAGCTGCGCGGAAACGCAAGCGGAGGCATCGCAGGGGCTGACGCGGACTTTGTTTCCGTTTATGTTGGTTATCGTTCCTTTGTCAATTATCCCCGGCATTTAATATCCCTCCAGCGGTTTCCTAAAATAAATTGTTGATTTATTGCCTATATAATCGTGCCTTACTTTGGTGACAAACACCGGGCCGTTCCACGCCTGTGCCTTTGGTGTCACCAGTTTTAGTATGCTTGCGGCGGCGTACCCGAGCATTAGCTCTTTTGAAAATATGCCGCTCTGCCGGTGTTTGTTTTCGTTGCGTAAAAGTCCCCGGGCGAAGCGTACCGCCTCGGCGTTGCTGGTGATTTGCAGGGAGGTCTCCGGGCGAAGCACCCGTTTTGTTTTGGCTTGCGGGTCGACAAACCGCCCGGAATATACCCCGCTCGCCACCTCTGCGCTGCCGTAGGACTGTGTGCTGGTGTCCTCGTAGGTGAACACGCCGTCCTCGCCTACTTCCAGCGTCCCGGCGATGCCCTGTCCTTCGATGTGCTGTTCGTTGTATGCGATCAAGTCGCCGTCATATATCAGCATTTGGCAGCCCTCCGGCATACAAAGCCTGTAAAACAGCTCGAAGTCGGTCTCGTTCCGCTGGGCGAGGTAAGGGTATAAATGGTCTGTGCATCCGTAATTTTTGAACGTCAAGCCGTGGGCGGCGGCGGTCTCGTTGGCTATCTGCAAAAACCGCACCGCTTCCCATGAGCGGCTCTGTCTGACCTTGCCCGTGACGGGCATTGACATGGCGCGTATGGTGTAAAGCCCGTTTTCCGGCTTGAGGGAATGTATGAACATTTTACCCGTCCGGCTGGCTCCGCTCTCAAAAGTGATGTCGTCCCCGGTCTGCGGGTTCCATTTGCTCCACACGCCTTTCGGGTCGTTGAAACGCACGACCAGCGTGTCGCTCTGTTTTTCCGCGTACATTTCGTGAACGCAGTAATTGACCGACACGTCTTTGTAAATATCGCTGCCCTTGTATGTCAGTCTCATTCGCCCCTCCTCCACGGTGGAAGCGTCCCGGGCATTTCTGCGTTCTCGACGATGGGAAGCCGGAGGGGGACGTTCGCTTCAAAAATAATCACGTCGGCGTAGTCGGGGTTAAATTCGATGATGGTGTGAGACAGCTTTTCCTCGTCGTACATGGTAAGGGCCAGCGCGTCGAATGTGTCGCCGGCCCGTGTCATGTAGTTCTTAAATCCTGTTATACGCTGCAAAATCGCCCCACCTCCCTCATCTTGACGAAGTCCTCGAGCCAGTCGAAAAACTCGGCTTCATGCGATTTTAATTTTGTCATGAAGTCGTCGTCCTCCGGCTCCGCGCCGCCGAATTGCGGACTCCACGTCAGTCCGCTAAAGTCGTAGTAAATGATGGTTTGCCCTTCCGACATTTCGGAAAGTGAGAAGTCGTCTATGCCGAGCAGTTTTCCGGCTGCCGCCCAGTATCCGATGTTCTCCTCTCTGTGTCCGCTGTCGAAGGATATTACTGCTTCGGTTCCTGTTTCCCCGGCTATGCTTAGACCTTCGGTAAAACCGCCGTACTGGTAGCGTGGCAGGGATTTTAAGACGCTCATGCTCTCGCCGTCCAGCTGTGCGAGGCTCCGCTCTGCTATGGCTTGCATAATCAGCGCGGGGTTGGTGACAACGGTTATCGAGTCGGCGTTGTCCGAAGTCCGGCCCTTGTAGTAATTGGTCACAGCGTCGAGCTGGCTGGTGTAGTGGTCTCCCGTGTAGGTCTCGGCTATGCTGGAATACGACGCGGCGGCGAGCTGGGTGCTTTCGTCGATGTAGCTCGTGCCTTTGTACGCGCCGAGGCGTTTTCCTGCGGCTTCCCAGTAGCGGATGTTTGCTTCTCGGTATGCCGGGTCAAAAGAAATGACCGCTTCCACGCCGTTCTCTCCGGCGACAGATATTCCCTCAGTAAACCCTCCGGCTCCGTATGCCGGAAGTGTAGCGACGGCTTCCGTGACTGTTTCGTTCGTAACCTCTTTGTTGTAAACGCCGAGGAGCTGTCCTGCTTCCTCCCAGTATTTCACGTTTGCCGCCCTGTACGCCGGGTCAAATGAGATTACCGCTTCCACTCCGGCCTCTCCGGCTATGCTTAGGCCTTCGGTAAAGCCGCCGGCGGCTAATTCGGGGATTAGCGGTATGTTTATGCCTTTACCGCCCACGCCGGGTACCCAGTCGGGTATTTTGATTTTGTTAAGCGCGCCGAGGAATGCGTTTATCCCCTTGATTATCATGTTGATGGGGAATTTGAATATTGCCACGATTCCGTCCCAAATACTGCCGAATATGCCGACGATTGCGTCCCACGCCCCTTGCCAGTTGCCCGTGAATACGTTTTTGACAAAGTCGATTAGTCCGCTGAATACTCCGATGATTGCGTCGATGATGGGTGTTAGTCCCTCTATCGCCGCGCCTAAGTACCCGGAGAAAAGTCCGGCGAGGAATTCGATTATCGGGCCGAGCGGTTTCAAAGCGACGTTTATCAGCGTTGTCACAATTTCAATCAGCGGCCCGATTGCCGCGCTTATCAGCGTCAGTATCGGCTCTAAAATCATTATGAACAGGTCAAGTATCGGCTTCAAAAGCGCGATTACGAGGTCGAGTATTGGGGTCAGCAGGTCAAGAAGCGTTATCAAAACGGGGAGGATGGCTTCTATAATCTGCGTAACAATCGGGAGCAATGCTCCGATTAGGTCTATTATTATCGGCAATATCGCCGACAAAAGCTCCGTCAAAATCGGCATTACCGTGTCAAGCAGCTTTATCAAAACCGGAAGAATGGCGTCGATTATCTGCATGACCAGCGGCAAAAGCATATCTATCAAGTCTATTATTATGGGCAAAATTGCCGCGAGCAGTTCGTCCAAAAGCGGGAGTATCGCGTCCAGCAGTTTTTGCAAAACTGGCAGCACCGCGCTTATTATTTTCATAAGCGGTGGGAGGAGCTTCTGTATGAGCTGGACGATTATCGGCATTATACTGCTTATTATCGTGTTCAAAATCGGCGCCAGCATATTCAAAAGGTCGATTATCACGGGTATTATGGACGCCATGATTTCCACGATGGGAGGGATTAGCTGTGTCAGCAGTCCGCTGGCTATTTCCAAAATGACCGGGACGAGCTGCTGGAGTGCCGGCATTATGGCGGGGACGATGTCCTTTATTATCGGTATCAATGCCGCGCTCATTTCCTGTATGACTGGGATAATCCCCTCCATCAGCTCCGAAACGACGGGCATTAAATCCGTCACCATATCGAGTATGCTTCCCGCCAGCGGCGCAAGTGCCACCTCTGCCTTTTGCTTGAACATCTGCATTCGCTGTTCCAGCGTGTAGGTCTCCTCGGCGCACCCGGCTATCGTTTCCGCGTTCGCCTGAAGCTCCGCTGTTAAGTCCGCGACTGAAAGTGTCCCGTCCCTTATGGCGGCCGCCATCGTGGAACCTGCCCTCGCTCCGAATATCTCGGAGGCGATGGTGGTTGCCTCGGTCATGTCTTTTGCGTTCTTTATTTTGTCGGCGTACAGTTCCATGCCTTCGGCGGCGCCGATTCCTTCTTTGGCAAGTGCGCCGACGCTCTTTTTCATGGCACCGAGGACTTCGCTGGCGTTTACACCGGCTTTGTCAAGCTGACCGATGAGCGCGACCGATTCCTCGAAGCTGTACCCGAGTTCCTGTAATTGGGGTGCGAACCTTTGAACGTCCCCCATGAGGCTGTTAAAGCCCACACCTGTGGACTGGCTCGCTTTGAACACATAGTCCATTGCATCGCCCATGTCCTCGGCGCTTATGTTCCAAACTTGGAAGGCTTGGCTCGACTCCTCTATAACGCTGCCTAAATCGTCGCCGAGCATATTTGCTACTTGAATTGCCTGTACTGAAAGGCTTTGCAGTTCGTCCCCGGTCAAGCCGAGGCGTGTGTTGTAGTCCGCTATTGCTTTCCCGGCGTCCTCCATGTTTGTCGGCACCGAAGAATAAACGGACTCAAAGTCACCGACTAACGCTTCCAGCGCGTCTCCTGTCGCTCCGGTTCCGATGCGGATTGTGTTTTCTACATCCTTAAAGTCGGAGCCGAGCGAATATAACGCTTTCCCTGCGTCTATGACCGCTTTTGATGTGGCTATGGCTATGCCGCCCACAGCGGCGCCGATGGCGAGGGCTTTCACGTTTATGCCGTCAAGTTTCTTTGTTGCTCCCTCGATTGAGGAGGCGAGGGTCGGGCTTAGGTTACCGGCTATTTCTACTACTGCTTGCATTGTCTTACCCGCCACCGATCCTCACCTCCTCTTTTTGGGTTTTTTCGCCATTGGCGGCCGTGGGTGTTTGTTTTGTTTGCGTTTCTGTTCTGCGGCTAAATCCTCAGCCGCTTCTGCGTATTCGACTAAGAAGTCGAGGAGCCGTTTTTGCTCGAGGGCGGTGACGGGGGTGTGGAAGGCTCGGGCGTAGTCTCGGACTGCTCGCCGGACTCGCTTTCCTGTGAGTCGTCCCCCCGCTTTATGATAAAATTTCGGCCAATCTTCATGACCTCCATTACATCACGCCCTTTGATTCGTTCGAGGTCGGATATGTCGTACTCCGGGTTGACCGACGTAATGGCGGCAAAGCCGAGGTAAAGGTGGAGGCTGTAATCAAGCTCCACGGCGCCGGACAGATTGCCGCCTTTTGAGCCGCTGGCTCTCATCTTCTTTGCGTCTGCTTCCGCAAACTGGATGGCGGTTATTTCGTCGAGGTCGTATGCCAGCTCTCCGACTTTCTTTCCGTTGATTGTTATCGGGTTGCCGAGCTTCAGAATTTCTTTCATGTGAACGCTCTCCTTTTTTAGTTAGAATTAAGGCTCCGGTTGTCCCCGGAGCCTTGCTGTTACAGCAAACTGTTTATTTGCTTCATGTAGTCCACGCCGTTTACGCGCAGAATTTGACTCAGCCGATCGGCGAGCATGACTTCCTCGCCACCGACAAAGATTTGCACCCGGGTCACGCCGTAGGACGTTTCCCCCTCTGTCGTGCTTCCCACCTCAATGCCAAGCCCGGGGAAGTTGCCCGGGAGAGTGCGTACAAACGCCTTGCACCCTTCTTCTCTCACGCTGCCGTCTGAGGTGACGATGTTCTGCACCCACCGAAACTCGAAGTTTTGTTTTTCGAGCCGGTTCATGCGTCCGAGCCCTCTGTCGACACCGACTTTGGTAATGGAAAGCTCCATATTGTCTAATTGCCCGACGATCGGGACGCTCATGGTTCCCATCGCCTTGACCTCTGCTGACGCCAAGCTGAGAGCCGGAAGGGTGAAGGAGACGTCCTTTGCCACGAGTTGCTTGTCGGCGTATACGGTGTCCGCTACGACCGCGCCTTTAATATCTAACCACATTACGACTCACCTCCAAAAAATGCCGCGAAGCCCTCGTCCGTGTAAACCACACGGGCGGTGCCGGACTTAAACGGCGGCGTATTTGTGACGGCGATGTCCCACACGAAGTCACCGTTCATCATGTCGGTGACGGGGTTCTCCGTCTCTAAAAATTTGACGACAGGGTTTCCGATGAGCGCGCCAACGCTTACCAGTGCGTCGAGCTTCTCCTGCTCTATGTTCAGTATCGCGTCTTTGTCCTGCGGGGTCATGGGGCTGTCTATCGCCGTGCCGTGTTCAAGCTGGAAGTTGTTTGTCACATACATCAGCATTCGGATGTTCACGTCGAATATCGCCCGGGCATCTACCCCGGCTCCGTATGCGAACGCGGCGGTGTGCGGGCCCCACAGCACCCATTGACCGGCCCAAAAGACGGCGGTGGTTATGCCTTTTTCGTTGAGCAGATTTCCGGTCTGCTGGTCGAAGCCCCTGTTCTTCGAGCCTTCGCCGAAGTATTGACTGGTTGCCATGATTTGCTTGTTAGACGGCGACTCGAAAGGAACCGAGCGGCGGCTGAGGTCTACCCTCAGCATAGTGGCTGTCGTTACCGTGCTTAGGTGGAACAGGCGGCCGTTGCCGTCTTTGACTTTCGGCCAGCACACCTTTGAAAATTCGGAAACGTAGCCGTTGTCGCTCTGCCATTTAATCGCCGCTGCGATGGTGTCGATTTTGTCCCCGCCGTCGGTCAGCGGAATGTCCGCATTGACAAAAGCATCCCAGTGTCCGTTGATTTTCTGCGCTGTCGAAACAAGCGCAGTGTAAACGGCGGGAATGTGGCTCCACCCGGGTGCCGCCAGTATGTCGGCGACGGCGTTCTCTTTTTGGTAGAGAAGCGACACCGCTTGCATTCCGGTGTATTCCCCGGCGGCGGTGGCTTGCCCGATCACGTCTGCCGCTTGTACTGCCGTGGGGTCAACCTCGTCATACGTCGAGTCCACGGTCGTCATTTCGGTGAGTGCCTTAATGACCACCGTTCCCCGGGCGAAGTTGTAAGAAAGCTCATAGTCCACGCCCTCGGCTTTGCTGTCGATTGCGAAGGTGTCAAGTATGATTGTGCTGCTCTCAAACTCCGCTCTCTTGTTTACAAAGGTCAGCTCCCGTGTTACCGGAGCCGCCGCTCTGTGTTCGTCGGGGTCGAGTACGTTTACAACGTAAATCGGGCCGACGTTGCCTATCGTGTTGTCAAAGTGCTGGGCGAACGCTTCGCAAAGCGTAAAGTCTCCCCAGCTTGCCGAATATCCGACGCGGGTTTGTACGTCCTGCATATTCCGGAGACGGACGGGGTTGTTGATAACCTCCGCGTCGGCGTAGTCCCGGATGAGGTTAACGGGCGCGGTGCCGAAATACACCACGACCGTGTTGCCCTGCGGCGCTCTGGACGCTTCGCTCTGCCCTATCACGCCGTAGGTACCGTGTTTGTATCCCATTGTTTTCACCTCTCAAAATTATTAAAGTAAATGGCTGTAAGCGTCCGGTGTCTTTTGTACGATGCCGCACTCAAGCGTGAACGCTATCCAGCTGTGCCAGTAGGGGTAATAGTCCCATATTGCGCCCTCCTCTGTGAAAGGGCCGTAGGTTATACCCAGTTCTTTGACGAGCCGCAGTCCCGCGAAATACTCCGCGTTTTCCACGGCCGCCAGCGCGGTATCGACAAAGCTCCAAACGTCCCGCCAGCCCTCCGCATTTCGCCTGTAATAGTCCTGCGCTTCGGGGCCGCTCCACCTTGTGTATGCGTAACCTCCGAGCTTCCCGGGGGCGGGGTGCGGAATGAAATTCTCGCCGCCGTGTTCGCCCGGGTTCCATGCCGCAAGGCACAGCCGGATATTGAGGCGGCGGGATTTGCCGATTAGCTCGTCTTTCCCCTCCATGAGCTGTACGCAAAGTGAGGGGATGGGCGCGGGTACGCCCGGGGGGAGCCTGTCTTTTGCCGGAAGATACAGGGGGAAAGCGGCGGGAGTTACATACTTTGGTTCGTAGCCTTGATCGTTCGTCTCGTCGTCCGGGAGTTTCATGCTGACTTTTTGACATATATTCTCCCGGCACCAGCCGCACACGTCGTCAAGTATTTTTACGATTTTCATGCTCTGTTACCCCCTTATGCCGTGCGGTTCTGCCGCAGTGCTATTTCCGTGAAGCCCGTGTCGCTTCCCCATGATTCGACGATGTACTCCCTGCCGTTCACGTTCAGCAGGCCGCCCGGGGCTTTCGCCGGGGGCAGGTCGGCGGTCTTTGCCATCAGAAGTATGTCAGCCTGTACCATGCCGAGGATTTGTCCCTCTTTCAGCTTCACGAAGCTGTTATTGTCAATAACGACTCGTATCTGCTGTCCCTCTACTCGACACAGCTCTGAAAACTCCTTGAAGAATACCGTGTCGAGTTCGCGCAGGGCTTGATCTCGAAAGGTCTCGCTCTTGACGCGTTCGACTATTTCTTTATAACCCACGTTATCCCTCCGATCCGGGAACCTCCGCTGTGTCGCTTTTCGTTCCCCCGGCTTTAGGCGCGGGTTTCTTTGTGTCCTCGACGTAAACGGCTACCCCGGCGTTTACAAGCCGCTTTTCCTCTTTGTCGGACAAGGAAAAGGGAGCCGACCGTTTCGTCTTTGCGACGGTCACTCCCTTGTCTTTCAGCCCATAGGCTCCGCGTGTCATTTGTATCATTTCGCCACCTCCGGGTTCGCCGTGTTAAGGTCGGGTTGTTCGCCGCTGCCCTCACCCTCCGGGGGTTCGCCGCCGGGGTTGTCGTCCTCGCCGTCGTCGGGTTCGTCGTCAACCTGTGCGGCTGTCGCTTCCTCAATGGCGGCGATTACCGCGTCTTTGGTTCGCATACCGGACGCGTCCACACCGTAGGCTTTGGCGATTTCGGCAAGCTCTGCCAGCTTCATA
>Ga0099364_10001814_pt1 | contig 34666 bp, 33 predicted proteins | sample TergutTh196P3_FD_73070 | JGI IMG/M metagenome (GOLD analysis project Ga0099364, IMG submission 73070) | Microcerotermes parvus P3 segment gut microbial communities from Pointe-Noire, Republic of the Congo - Th196 P3 | ecosystem: Host-associated > Arthropoda: Insects > Digestive system > Gut ... | reverse complement strand
TTTTTTCAGTTCTACTGCTTGTAAAAGTAAGGATTTACAATTTTCTGACCATTGCTGTTTTGGGTAAAGTTTACTCAGATATTTCAACTCTCGCAGCAGATGAGCTATGCAGATTTGATGCCCTTTAAAAGAAGGCGCTTCCGATGATAGGGGGCGCCTGTTTTAATAACTGAATGATTGAATAACTGAGTAACGCGTAACGTGTAACGAACTCTGGATTGCTTCACTGCGTTCGCAATGACGGGAAACAGTCTTGTGTCTAACAGTCTTATGTCTAACGGTCTTGTGTCTCACGTCTCACATCGCATATCTCACATCCCATAATGATGGTAAGTTTCCTTGTGGCACACTTTTTGTAAGTAAAGCGCGTTTACTCACTAACAAGTGAGTATCATTAAATGTAAATACAATTATGAATTACACGGAAAATAACAATTTGACTTTTCAAGCCGTTCAGGCACAGGACGTTTCAAGAACGTTTATCTCCAAGGTCTTTATGTGGATGGCGGGGGCGTTGGCGCTGACTGCCATAACGTCATTCTTGGTAGCGGCAAACTTTGACACATTTATACCATATTTTTTTAACTTAGAAACAGGAAAAGTTGCCCCTTTGCTTTGGGTTGTGATTTTTGCGCCGTTTGTGTTGGTGTTGGTCATGTCGTCGGCAGTTAACCGGTTGTCGTTGAGCGTTTTATCGCTACTGTTTATTCTTTATTCGGTATTGATGGGCGTGAGTCTGAGTACCATCTTTTTGGTTTATGACATGAACGTTATCGGAACCACCTTTGCCGTTACCGCCGGGACTTTTATCACGATGTCGGTCATCGGCTACACGACAAAGACCGACCTGACCAAGTTCGGCGCTTTTCTGCGGATGGCGCTGATTGGAATTATTATCGCCATCGTGGTCAATATCTTTATGAGAAACTCGACCATGGATTATATCATCAGCATTATCGGCGTATTGATATTCACCGGCTTAACCGCTTACGACGTTCAGAAATTGAAAAATTACTCCGCCCAAGTCGGCGAGTTTGACAATACGGCAGGAAAAATGGCATTGATGGGCTCGTTGACGCTCTATTTAGACTTCATCAACCTGTTCCTGTTCCTGTTACGTATTTTCGGAAGAAAGAACTAACAAAATCTAAATAAATACATTTTCAAAAAATGAAAGCATACGTGTTTCCCGGGCAAGGTGCCCAATATGTAGGAATGGGCAAATCGCTCTACGACAACCATTCCATCGCCAGAGATCTTTTTAAGAAAGCGAACAACATCCTCGACTTCGACATCACCAAAGTCATGTTTGAAGGTACGGAAGAGGAATTGAGGCAGACCAAAATCACGCAGCCGGCTATTTTTCTTCACTCCGTCATTTTGGCACGGGTGATGGAGGACGATTTCAAGCCCGACATGGTTGCCGGACATTCGTTGGGTGAGTTTTCGGCATTGACAGCCAACAAAGTACTCGCCTTTGAAGATGGCTTGCGCTTGGTTTCCAAGCGGGCGCTCGCCATGCAAAAAGCCTGCGAACTGACGCCTTCGACGATGGCTGCCATTACCAACTTGGACGACGCCGTGGTCGAAAAAATCTGCGCCGACATCACCGATGAAGTCGTCGTACCGGCAAACTACAACTGTCATCATCAGTTGGTCATCTCGGGTAGCGTAAAAGGCATCGAACTCGCCTGCGCCAAACTGAAAGAAGCCGGCGCCAAACGCGCCATGCCCTTAAACGTGAGCGGCGCCTTTCACTCCCCGTTGATGGAACCTGCCCGTCAGGAGTTGGAAAAAGCCATCAACGACACCAAATTCGTAAGCGGTATCTGTCCCATTTACCAAAATGTAACGGCACAACCGGTCTCCAACCCCGAAATCATCCGCAAGAACCTAATAGCGCAATTAACGTCGCCCGTGCGATGGGCGCAATCCGTCAAAAACATGATGGACAACGGAATAAAAGACTTTACGGAACTCGGACCGGGAAAAGTGTTGCAGGGCTTAATCCAAAAAATTGACGGCAATGCCACAGTCGTCAGCATTGATACGATTGATACGTTTTAATTGACAACGGAACCATGTCCATCACAGTAGAACATGTTACAAAGATATACGGCGAGCAACGCGCCCTGAACAACGTTTCGTTCTCCGTAAAACAGGGCGAGATTGTCGGACTGTTAGGACCTAACGGTGCGGGAAAGTCCACCATGATGAAAATCATCACCTGCTTCATCCCGAAAAACGAAGGAAAAGTAACCGTTTGCGGTTTCGACACGGATGAAAATCCGTTGGAAATCAAAAAACGCATCGGCTATCTGCCCGAACACAATCCGCTCTATACCGACATGTATGTCCGTGAATATCTGGAATTTATCGCTAAAATTCATAAGATTAACCATGTCGCCCAGCGGGTCAAAGAGATGATTCACCGCACCGGCTTGACGCCCGAAAGCGCCAAGAAAATCAAAGCCCTGTCGAAAGGTTACCGGCAACGGGTCGGGCTCGCCCAAGCGCTGATACACGACCCCGAAGTACTCATCATGGACGAACCCACATCGGGATTAGATCCCAACCAAATCGTTGGCATCCGCGAACTGATTTGTCAACTCGGAAAAGAAAAAGTGGTGATACTCTCCACCCACATCATGCAGGAAGTAGAAGCCATCTGCAACCGTACCATCATCATCAACAAAGGAGAAATCGTCGCCGACGCCGCTATCGCCGAACTGACCAAATCCGATAAGTTGGAAAAAGTTTTTCATCAACTAACCAATCACAATATATGACACTCAAACAACGATTTGCACTGAAAATACTCCGCTGGACAGGATGGAAAATCGCCGGCGAACCGGAACACATCCAACGTTGGCACGATACGGAAAAATGTGTCCTCATCTCAGCGCCCCACACCTCCATAACTGATTATGTGATAGGCTACATAACCTTAGCCGCCTTGAGAAAAAAAGGAGCATTTATGATTAATAAAAAATTCTTCTTCTTCCCGCTGAACTTTATCTTAAAGGCGCATGGCGGCATTCCGGTCAAAGCCGGCGACAAGGATTTTTTGCCACAAATCATCCGAGCATTTGAAAAAACCGACCGGATGTTTCTCACCATCACCCCCGAAGGAACACGTAAAAGAGTAACTCGCTGGAAACGAGGTTTTTACCAAATAACCCAAGCCACCAACGCCACACTCCTGCTCGGCGCCTTGGACTACGCGAAAAAACATATCATCTTCGGCAACGCCTTCACCATCACCAACGACTTTAACGCCGATATGAAAGAAATCGGAAAGTTCTACCAAGGCGTCTCGGGAAAATATCCGGAGAAGTTTTCGGTGCATGTAGGGGTGTGAGGTTTTACCTCTTCACAATCACCGCCGTTCCCATCCCGCCGCCGATGCAGAGCGCGGCTAAGCCGAAGGTCTTTCCGCTGTGTATCAGTTCGTGTATCAGGCTGACGACGATTCTGTTTCCGGATGCGCCGATGGGGTGTCCCAATGCGATGGCGCCGCCGTTGACGTTGGTGCGTTCCGACAGCCATTCGGGTGTAACGTTGTGGTCTGTACAGAGTTGCTGCATGACGCCGAGCGACTGTGCGGCGAAGGCTTCGTTGAGTTCCAACACTTCCATGTCGGACAGTTTCATGCCGGACTTTTTCAGCGCGTTGGCGATAGCCGGCACAGGACCCATGCCCATGATGTTCGGGTCAACGCCGCCCTGTCCGGTGGCTACTATTTCCGCTAACGGATGCAGTCCGTACTTCTTCACTGCCTCTTCCGAAGCGATCATCACGAAAGAAGCGCCGTCGTTGATGCCGGAGGCGTTGCCGGCTGTTACGGTACCGTCCTTTTTGAACGCCGGTCGCAGTTGCAACAGTTTTTCGAGGTTGGTGTTGCGGTTGGGGAACTCGTCGGTGTCGAAGACGATGGTCTCTTTCTTGCTCGCTATCTCGACGGGGACAATCTCGTCTTTAAACTTTCCGCCGTCAATGGCGGCGATGGCTTTCTGTTGCGAGCCGATGGAGAACTCGTCCTGCGCCTCACGGGTGATGCCGTACTTCTCGGCGATATTTTCCGCCGTGATGCCCATGTGGACGTCGGTGAAAGCGTCGCTCAGTCCGTCGCAGATCATCTGGTCAAGCAGGGTGAGGTTGCCCATCTTGTGTCCGTTGCGGATGGTGGCGGGAATGATGAATCCGGCGTTCGACATAGACTCCGTGCCTCCGGCGAGGATGAGGTGGGCGTCGCCGGACCTGATGCTGTTCACCGCGTTGATGATGGACTTCATCCCGCTTCCGCAAATCATGTTGACGCCGTAAGCCGGCACCTCCTGCGGAATACCTGCTTTGATGGATGCCTGACGAGCGATACCCTGTTTCTGTCCGGCGGCAAGGATGTTGCCGACGATGACTTCATCAATGGCGGCAGGGTCAATCTTTGTCTCTACCACGATGTTTTTAATGACCTGAGCGGCTAAGTCGGCTGCCGAAACCGGCGCCAGCGTGCCTGAAAATTTTCCGATAGCAGTTCTCTTCGCTGCTACTATAAATACTTTTTGCATAAATGATATTTTTATATATTTTTAGTTGCAAAGATACAACTTTTCCTGCAAACCAAATGCCGAAGATTTTTTGTGATTACAAATGAAAAAAAGCAGATGTTTCACTTTTCGATCATATTGGTATTATACACGACCTTGACCCACATTGCAGCCCCTCCCTCCGTAATACACTGAAAATTCCGATAAAAGTGGCATTTTTAGCCCAAAAGGGAAAGTTTTTTTGTGCTATATTTTTGTAAAGCGTTGATACTAAGCATAATTATTTTTTGGAAGTGCTTTGTAGTGCGAAAATATCATTGATTATCAATGGAATAAGTAGTGTTTTTGCAGCATGTTTTTCAGGACAGACATGAAGACGGATTTGCAGACGGGAAAGATAGATATGCAGAGTATCAACAACAAGGATGTTCGCGAGGTTGGCGAGGAATGGCTGTGCCTTCAAGCGCTTCATCGTCTGTGCGTTAACAGTTTTTTAGAACGTGTTGGTTTTACGGAAGATGAAGTTCGTTTCCTGACTTCGACACTTTCAAAGAAGTGATTTTTCAACATCTTCATAATCATCATTTTACATGTTTTGCGACACCCGAAATCCGTAGTGCGAAAAATTGAGCCAAACAAATCGCAAAAAACTCAAAACAAGATAGATACAAGCTAAGGGCTGCAATGTGGGTTAACATAATTTTTTGTAAAAAAGACGTACATCCGGCACACTCGGAGACAAAACGGCGCATATCTAAATATACCGGTTCCTGTCGTGTGTCCGCCGATTTTTTTACTTGCAACTTCCCCTGCCCCTACTCATTCTTCAGCGATTTCACCGGATCGCGTCGCGCCACGTTATACACCTGCGACGAGATCAACACGACCGTGAGCGTAAAGATGAGTAGCACGACCGACACAAACAGCCACCAACTCAGCGGCGTGCGGTAGGCGTAATCCAAGATCCAGCGGCTCATAATCCAATAGGCTACCGGAACGGAGGTAACGACCGCCACGCCAAGCAAAGTCGTAAACTCCTTGACAAACAGTCGGATGATGTCTGCAATCTTTGCGCCGTGTATTTTCCGGAGGGCTATCTCTTTGGTTCTTTTTTCGAGCATGAGCGAAATCATCCCGAAGATGCCCATCAGCGAGATGAGCAGCGAGGCGATGGAAAAAATCAGCAACACCTTAGAGGTGCGCAGTTCCGTTTGGTACATCTTTTTGTAATCGTCGTCCACCATCGAATAGATCACCGGACGGTTGGTTTCTCTGTCTTTCTGATACACTTCCCGATATTTTTCCAGCACATATTGCAGGGTTGCCTGCCGGTTTTTGCCGCTCATTTTTACAAAAACGGAGTTCATGGCTTCCGGATTAAAACTGATAATCAACGGTGTTATAGGCTGTCGCAACGGTTTGAAATTGAAATCTTTAATCACGCCTACTATTTTCCCTTCCATTCCCCATGCATACTTTACCGTGATTCCTATCGGATTGTCCACGTTCATCAATTTTTTGAATGTTTCGTTGATGACCACGCCATAGGAATTGTCTTCCGTCTCGTCCCACCACGTTAAGTCGGATGGGATAAAACGTCCTTCCAGCACTTCCAATCCGAAGAGGTCGGCATAGTGATGGTCGCAGAAGATCTGGTTAAACTCTATCAGTTGCGCCTCTTCGGGAGCGCCGTCCCACGAGACGCCGCTGTAGTTGTATTTGGCGTTATAGGGCGGCGCGGAGGCAATGGTGGCTTCGATGACGTCGGGATTTTCCGTTTTTATCGTATGGAAAAAACGCTCGGAGTCGTACCATAAATCGGTGTTGATGACGACGATGTTGTCTTTCTCAACGCCGGTGTCGGCATGAAACATGTAACTTATCTGTTTGTATATCAACAAAGTACAGATGAATATCGTGATGGACAGGAAGAACTGCAATCCGACCAATGTTTTTCGCAATCCGTTTTTCGTGCCGGTGGCGCTTCCTCCTTTAAAGGCTATCACGGGATTGAAGAACGAGAGGTAAAAGGCGGAATACGCCCCCGAAAGTAACGTCATCATCACGCAGACGCCCACGCAGACGAGGACAGAACCCATGTTGAACGTCAAAGCCACGACCGTCCCCATCAACTGGCTGAAGTGCGGGAAAAACAACCTCGCCAAAAAGAACGCCACGATGACAGCCAAAAACGAGACAACAAACGCCTCAATCAGAAAACGGGCAATCAGTTGTGCTTGCGTCGAGCCGGCTATCTTCCTGACGCCCACCTCCTTAGCCCGTGTCATGGAGCGCGCAATCGAAGTGTTTACGTAGTTGATGACGGCAATCAAGAGCAGCAACAGCGCCGCCAAAGAGAAGAGATACAACTGCGCCTTGTTGCCATAGTTGTACCACGGTATGTCCCGCGCCAACTCTTCCGACGAATGCAGGTGGATCTCTTTGATGGGTTGAAACGCCAATTTGTTGTCGGTGTCGCGCATGGTGGAGAGGAAATTGGCTAACCGTTGCTGCGTCTCATCGGAAAAAGCGGCATTTTTCCCGATTAAGACGTAATGGAAACCATACAGCCGCATCGGATTTCGTACTACCGTCAGCAGGTCGAAACGGACGAAAGTGTTTTGCGGCATCTTCACGACACCGACGATGGTTACTTCGAAATGTCCGCCGAAAGAGATGCTTTTTCCTATCGCCGACTCGTTTCCGAAAAACTTCCGGGCGGTCTCTTCCGACATGATGGCGTCGGTTTCGGCTTGTCCGAGGGCTTCCGGCGAGCCTTCAACGTATTCGTACTGAAACATTTTGAAGAAGTCGGGCGACACCTCTACCTTGTTTACCATGATGCCATCGTTCTCCTCGTAGGTGTAAGGAAGTTGCTCGTGATGAACACAAGTCGCCGCCTCGATTTCGGGAAAATTCTCTTTCAACTGCTCTGCGATGCCGGGGCGAATATAGTCGCTTTTATGCAATCCGCCATCGCGTCGTTCCACCTCCAAGACCCTGTAAATCCTGCCGGCGTCGGGGAAACAGTTTTCGTAACTCAGTTCGAACTTTATCCAGAAAATCAACACCAAACAACACGCCAACGCCACAGAAAGCCCTAAGATGTTGATGAGCGAATATCCCCTGTCGTTGCGGATATTGCGAAATGCGATTTTTAGGTATTGGTGCAACATGATGTTTTTAAAATTTATCCCTGCAAAGATACAGTTTTTTGCGGTATTCGTAGGATGCATTTCAAATTGTCGCATCCCATCATTGCGAACATAGTGAAACAATCCAGAGACAAGGCAAATGCATTAAAATTTTTCGGAAAAATATCTTATTATTATATTGATTATCACTTATTTAAAAATTACGAAATAAGAATTTTAATGCGTTTGCCTTGGATTAACCACAAAGAGCACGAAGTACACACAAAGGAAAAGAGCAACGCTGTCATTCCTGCGAAAGCAGGAATCCCCTAAGGCAAGGTGTCGAACAGGAGATTGCGGGTCGTTGCCCGCAATGACGTCATTAGCACTTTGCGCCCTTTGTGAAAACCCTTTGCGCCCTTTGCGGTAAAAAAATAAAGTAATAAAAAATCCTTACCTTTGCCCTCGTAATTTTATAAAGTATATTTACAATGAAAAAAAGGTTAGTCAGTTTTTTCATGCGCCCCCGCAACCTTTACATTGTGGGAATGATTCTGACGTTCGGATTAAGTTTTTCGGAAGTGATTCGCAACCGCCAAAAGAACTTTATGGTATTCAGCGAGGCGACCAAACTGTTCTGGAAAGGCATCGCCCCTTACGGCGATAACTGGACGGCGCTGACTACCAACTTGGACAAATTCGTATATGGTCCGGTGTTCAACGTGTTTTTTGCTCCGTTTGCGCTTATGCCAAAGTGGCTGGGACCGTTTATGTGGAACTTTATGAACTTCTCGCTCTACTTTCTGGCGATATTCACGTTGCCCGACAAGTTTTCAAAAGAGACGAAATGTAAAATATTTCTCTTCACCCTGCTCATTCTCTCCACCAGCCTCCATTCGTTTCAGACCAACATCTTGGTGGCAGCCACCTTTCTGTTTGCCTACTCGTTGCTCGAAAGAGATAAGCCGCATTGGGCGATTTTGCTCATCCTCTTGTCGGGATTTATAAAAGTTTACGGGATATTTCAATTAGGACTGCTGCTCTGTTACCCCAAATTCTGGCGCAACGCCGGCTATGTGATGCTCGGCATGGCTTTTTTCCTCTTATTACCCATGATAAATACACAAATAGGCAACTGGACGGATTACTACGGCAGTTGGTTCGACGCGGTAATGTCGCACAAAGACGGACGTCCACATCCATGGCACACGTTCTACTACATGCAACCGTGGGGCAACATCTCTTTCGCTTCGGTGTATATTCAGATAAGCACACTGTTCTCTCTGATGCTCTTGTTCGTAATGAACCGCAAACGGTTTTTCTCCGACGCTTTCAAACTGCAAGCATTAGGCATCCTAATGGGCTGGATGGTTCTGTTCAGCAACGCCGCCGACACGCATACGCACCTTATCACCATGCTCGGCTTCGCGCTGTGGTATTGGAGCCGCACCAAACGCACTACGACCGATAAAATCTTCTTCTACGCCCTGCTTGTCGTTGTGATGGTCGTTCCCGTTGACTTGCTTTGTCCGCCATCGCTTATGCGATTCCTCTTCGGAACACTGTCGCTGCATCTGTGGCTGATGCTGATAAACTGGATACGGATGTGCTGGTTGACGTTTGGGAAAGATTATTCTTCCCGTCATTGCGAACGGAGTGAAGCAATCCAGAGAAATTTGTTACACGTTACGCGTAACGCGTTACTTTTTCAGCACAGAGACGCAAGCCCCCTTTGGTTCCTCCGAAGGGGGAAAAACAGAGATATCCCTCGCAATGACGGAAAACGGGATTTTTATAAAATGTTATCGTTCTTCTTCATCCTTTTACTCACCCTCGCCGCCTGCACCAACTCCTCTCGCCCCGGCTTATCGGACAAGCAACTACTATCCTTAGAAACGCCGGAAAGAGATGATACGGAACGTATTGTCAACTTCTCCGACACCATCCCCACCGGCATAAAATATTCGGAAGAGCGAGCGATTGACGCCGCCGTCCCGCCGGTAACACTCGACTTGCACAGCCTAAACATCGAATCGAAAAAATTCGACCCCGCCGATTATTACAGCAAAGTCAGTTTTGTCAAAATCAAACATCCGCGTGCGGAATCGGGTGGGAAATTTGTAACTACTCAGGGAATCTCTTTTGGTTCGGAACGAAAAGTAAACTCGCTCGTTAAACTTTCCGATAAATACATCTTTGTTAATGACTTTCGCATGGGACTGTTTTGTTACGACGCTCAGGGAAACTTTTTGGATACCATCGCCGAAAGTTCTTATTTAAAAGATGATCCCAATAAAAGTCTTTCGGGAAACAGGAAAGGAAGTGGTTGGGTAACTTTGGAAAATGAAGGATTGGTACGCTATTTTTTCGCAGATATCTTCGGTTATTTGGGAGAGTTTTCGGTTGTCGGCGATGACTGTCTGTTTCTTACATTAGAAGACGACGTGTTTGTGATGAACTTCTACAACATCCCAACCAAGACGCGAAGCGTTGATATTGAGAAAGATGTGCCAAAACTCAATTTCCAAAATCTCTCTCCCGTTACCGTTCCGCCCAAACGTCCTTTTAGAGGCGGGACGCCGGTTTTGTTAAGTCAATCGTCTTACGTCATGGAAACGCTCAATCCGATAAGTATGCGGGAAACTTTTTTGACGACTTTCGGAATACGGGGAGATACGCTCTGTCATTTCCAAGACCTTGTCCCGAAAGTGAAAATACAAACAAATTATTCTCCCGGCTCCGATTTGGCTTTTTCGTATCTTCTTGATAATCAATACACCATTCATCAGCAATATTGCGATACGGTTTTTCGTCTGACGGCGGACAATCGCTTGACGCCCGTCTATATTCTGGATTTCGGAGAGAGACGTATGGACAAAAGAAGCGGACTAATCGGCAATAAATCCGGAAAACTGACGCTTCGGAACTGGACGGAAAGCCGTCAGTTTATTTACATCGTCTTCATCGAATTTGTTGACGACAGTAACATCAACCTGCATCACCGGCTTTACCACAAACGAGACCGGAAACTATACCAAATCCCGACGCCCGTCGAAGATGCCTTCCCCGAAGACATAATCGTTGAAAATTCGCTGCCGAACGCTCTCCCGTTTACCTTGAATAAAATAAACATACTCGACAACATGCTGTACGTCGTCTATTCCAAGACCGACCTGCAAAAGTTGATGGAACATCCATCGTTTTCCGCCCTGCCCGAAAACCAAAAGGCACGAGTGAAACAGTATTATGATGGGATGAATGATAATGAATTGCTGATTATGAAGATGGAGTGAAACTACTGAAAAAACCACAACTTCACATTTATTGTGGTTCAAATATTTTATTTTGAAAAAAATCTTTATCTTTGCGGCGTTATTTAAAATCACGTGTAATGGACAATTTATTAAACAAAATAACGATAGATAAAGATATATGCAAAGGCAAGCCTTCTATCAGGGGAATGCGTTTCACGGTCTCGCAAATGCTTGAATTGGTTGCTTCCGGAATGACTTCCGAAAAGATTCTGAATGATTATCCCTATCTCGAAGCAGATGATATTGTTGCCTGTTTGCGTTACGCTTCCTGCGTATTGAATAACCGTAATATGTTACTCGTCGAATATGCTTAATATGTTCCGATTACTTATTGATACCCAATTTACTTTCGTAATCGTATTAACCCTCGCCGCCTGCACCAACTCCTCCCACCCCGGCTTATCGGACAAGCAACTACTCTCCTTAGAAACGTCGGAAAGAGATGAAACAGAACATGTTGTCAACTTCTCCGATACCATCCCCGCCGGTGTAAAATATTCGGAAGAAGCAAGAGCGATTGACGTCGCCGCCCCACCGGTAACACTCGACTTGCACAGTCAAAACATAGAATCAAAAAAGTTAGACCCCGCCGATTATTACAGCAAAGTCAGTTTTGTCAAAATCAAACATCCGCGGGCAGAAGTGGGTGGGAAGTTTACAAATACACGGGGAATATCTTTGCTTTCCAATCAAAATTTAGTTCAACTTTCCGACAAATACATCTTTCTCAGCGATCTTCGTTTGGGATTATTCTGTTACGACGCTCAAGGAAACTTTTTGGATACCATTGTCAGCGAAGGGCTATCGAAAGACAAGACGCAAACGAGTTCGTCTTCAGATGGAAAAGAAAGGGCAATGATTCATACCGCCGACGTCGCCGGTTATTTGGGAGCGTTTTCTGTTTTCGGCGATGATTGTATGTTTCTTACGGTGGAAGGCGAAATGGGTGTGATGAACTTTTATAACATTCCGACCAAGACGCGAAGCGCGGATATCGAAAAAGATGTGCAAAAACTTAACTTTCAAAACCTTTCCCCTGTTACCGTTCCTCCAAAACGCCCGTTTGAAAGTAAAGTTTTTAGAGGAGGCGGATGTGGCGTGCCGGTTTTGATAAATCAATCGTCTTACATCATAGAAACGCTGTCTCCGGTGAATATGGAAGAGACGTTTTTGACGACTTTCGGAATTTGGGGAGACACGCTGTGCCATTTTCAAGACCATGTTCCGAAAATAAAAGTACAGACAACATATGCTTCCGCCGACTGTGATTTTTCCTATCTGCTTAACAATCAATACACTGTGCGTCAGCAATACAATGACACTGTTTTTCGGCTAACAGCTGACAATCGCCTGACACCTGTCTATATTTTAGATTTCGGAGAAAAACGCTTGGACAAAAGAACCGGATTAATAGGCGATAAATCCGGCAAACTGATGCTTGGAGGATGGTTAGAAAACAACCAGTTTATTTACATCATCTCCACCGAAAACTACGATTGTCCCAACACTCGTCAAAGGGACGAACTAAAATTCTTCTACCGGTTTTACCATAAACGGGATAAAAAATTATACCAAATCCCTGTGAAAGACACTTACCCCGAAGACGTAATCATCGGAAATTCATTGCCGAACGGAATCCCGTTCACATTAGATAAAATAAACGTACTCGACAACATGCTGTACGTCGTCTATTCCAAGACCGACCTGCAAAAGTTGATGGAGCAGAAATCGTTTTCCGCCCTGCCCGAAAACCAAAAGGCGCGGGTGAAACAGCATTATGACAATCTAAACGATGATGAATTGCTAATTATGAAGATGGAGTGAATTTTGTGTCTTTCAACTGATTGGCAACATGTTGAATATTCCTGTGTTTCCGGCGGATTGGACATTGACTTGGAAATAGGATTTGGCAACAAAATCCCACTTTGGTTGTTTGGGTTTTTATATTGATTTTTAGAGGAAAGATACAAAAATTTAGTTAGCCGAATCCATATTTTCAGTTCCCCGAATCCATAAATTTCTCTATCTGTTCCGTCGTATATTCTTTCCCTTTTTGGAAAAAGTATTTGAGGCTTACGGAAAATCCTGTCCAATTCGTGTTTTCCCGTTGCCATTGATATACATCCGGTTGTTCGATGACGGTGATGTCGTAGTCGGGCAAAAAGGAATATGCAAGCGTAAGGCTTACTTGTTTTTTGAATAGTTTTTTGGTTATGCTTAGGTCAAGCATTGGGGCATATTGCGAATATCCCTGTGAAGAAAACCTTTTTCCGGCATACCAGAAGGAGGCATCTATTTCAAAATCACGCGGAAGATAAAACTCCGTGGAAATGTAAATGTCGTAACTGAAATTTTTACGATGGTCGTTTTCATTGTTGAAATATTCGTAATACGGGTTTATTTGGCAGGAAAGCAATAGAAAATCGAAATCCAATGAAGCGTTCAACAGCAAGTACACTCTTTGTCGTCCCTTTTCATTATTCGGGCGAGAGACCAGAACATTTTGTTCGTCCAACGTGGATTCGTACATAAATTCATTGTGCATATAGCGATAAACAACATTGGTTTGCAACGAAAGCATGCCTTTATTGTATAAATATTCCAACGAAAGGTCATGTCGGGAGACGGGTTTGATGTTGGGATTCCCTTCCTGTGCCGTCAGCGAATCTGCCGAATAGGTGCGGTAAGGATTTAGAATCCAAACGCCCGGATAATAATTAACCGTCCGATAGTTGAAACGTACCGTATGTTCCGTATTTATCTTTTGCGAAACAGCCAACGAAGGCAAATAAAACCACTGATCCGCCCACAAATCATTCTCCATATAAGCATAATATCCTTCTATTTTATTGCCTATCCGCAGGAAGGTGTTTTGCCAGCGAAACAATACATCCACATAATAATGGCTTTTTAACATGCTGTAATTGTACGCCGTATCGGAAAATCCGCCATCTCGGTAATCGTTAAAAAAAGTCTGATAATAGCCCAAAGCGCCCGTATTAAATTCAAATTTGGCTGAAATGGGATTATAATAATCTAACTTTAAGTTATAAGAATAGCGGGACATTTCTGTGTTTTCTTTCCGCGTGTATGACGAAAGGGGCAACAAATCGGCGTTGTTTGTATCCTTATATTGATAATTTTCGGTAGAGTTCCAATGAAAAAAATTAAAGTTTGTGGTAAATTTATGTCCGTCTTTACCGAAGTTTTTTCTGTGAAACAGGGTGTAATTACCGGAAAAATAATTTTCCTTTCCTTGATGTTGGGAAAAAATTGTATCGGACAGGTCGTTAAAGTATTGTTGGGTGGCGTAACCCTTATTGATAAAATTGCCTGCGTTAATATAGTGGCTTGTAAGCAATCTCAGGTAATTGCTTTTGTTAGGATAAAAATCAAGGGTGTTGTTAATGTAATGGGTAGATTCCTTCCTCTTATCCGGTTTTTCATGGGATTGATAAATGGTGAGATGGTCGTCTTCATCGGTAATTTTCCGGTAAGTGGTATCCGACTGTGATTTTTGGTTTTCAAAATTACACCAATAAGAAAAAGTATAACGAAATTTTTCCGAACCGTATTGAAAATCTATACCGGAACTCACGCTATTCCAAGGAGGAGCACACCATTGCCCTATAATATTAAAAGAATATCCCGCATTGATGTCTTCTTTCAGGATAATATTTACGATGCCGTCAACATCGGTGCCATATTCCGAAGCGGGAACGGTGATGATTTCTATTCTATCAATGTTCTGAGGATTAATGGAATGCAGTTTGACTTCTGTCGGCGCAAGCACGCCATTGAGCATGACGGTCGTGTTTTCTTTTCCCTTGATGCTGACGGTTTCACTGACTTTATTGACGTGCAATTCCGGCATTTTGGATAGCAACTCGGCGCTGGTGGTTACTTTTGAAAGCAAGGCGCTGTCAATCTGGTAAATGGTGCGGTCTATCTTAACAGTTACCGGCGCCTGAGCGTTGACGGACAACTCCGGCAACATAATCTGAGCCGGAAGAAGTTCGATTTTACCCAAATTCGTCACCCGTTTTTCCTGAATGTTAACTATGACGTCCTTTTTCTGATAACCGACGTATGTGAACCGACAAAGATAGTCTCCCCGCATCAAATTCTGTATCGAAAAATTCCCTTGTCCATCGGTAATAGCGCCTGCGTAAAGCGTTGAATCCGACATCTTTAACAACTGCACCGTAACATAAGCAAGCGGCTCGCCCGAAATGGAATCTGCAACCTGTCCGCTACAGGAATTGTTCTGCGCGAAAGTTGTTGCTCCGGCGAAGAACAAAAATAATGCTAATGCGATATGTTTTGATGCAGCCATATTGATTTTTTTACATCATATATGACGACAAAAATTTGAAAATGTTGCAAAGGGGGGGAAATAATTGTTATGTGTCTGTGTATAATTCAAAATTTTTATGTACTTTTGCAAACATAAACTTTACAAATGTTATGTAAATTAAAAGTTGAATTTTATGTTTACACGAAAATTATTATTGCAAGACGTTGAAAATGAAAGTGTTTTCCTGTTTGGCGCACGCCAAACAGGAAAAAGCACTTTGGTTAAGGAAAAGTTTCCTCAGGCACGGTATTACGACCTGCTGAAGTCGGACGTTTTTGAACGATTGGTTCGGGCGCCGTGGTTGTTTCGGGAGGAACTTGATTTGTGTCCGCCCAACGAATTGGTGATTGTGGATGAGGTGCAGAAAATCCCGCAATTGTTAAATGAGGTGCATTGGCTTATTCACAATCGTCAACTTCGGTTTTTGCTTTGCGGGTCGAGCGCACGAAAACTCAAACGATGTGGCGCTAACTTGCTGGGCGGACGGGCAATAAGAGAACTTTTACATCCGCTCGTCAGCGTGGAAATTCCGGATTTCGATTTTATCAAAGCCATCAATCACGGCTTATTGCCGCAACATTACTTGCTGTCAAACCCGCGAAAGAAATTACAGGCTTACATCGGAAACTATCTTCAAGAAGAGATTCGGGAAGAGGCACAATTGCGCAATCTGAGAACATTCACACGCTTTTTAGACGTTGCGGCATTGACCAATGGCGAGATTGTAAATTTTTCCAACATTGCCACCGACTGCGGCGTCAGCGCTCCAACGGTGCGGGAATATTTTTCGATATTGGAAGAAACCATGTTCGGATATTTTGTGCCGGCATTCACCAAAACCGTCAAACGCCGCATCATACAAGCCCCAAAATTTTATTTGTTTGATGTCGGAGTTGCCAATTATCTGACAAAGAGAAAATCTTTACTGCCTGGTTCTGTGGACTTTGGCAAAGCGTTTGAACATTTGATTATTCACGAACTTACTGCCTACCTGAGTTATTCTTTCTCCGAAGAAACACTTTCATACTGGCGGACTGCCAATGGTTACGAAGTGGACGTCGTACTGGGCGATGCACAGGTGGCGATTGAAATAAAATCGTGCAACGAGGTACAATCGCGACATCTTAGAGGACTGAAAGCTTTCTCGGAAGAGTATCCGAATGCGCGACTTATGGTAGTTTCACTCGACCCCAACCCAAGACGAATGAACGGTGTGGAAATTTATCCAATAGCCGATTTTCTAAAAAAACTGTGGAATGACGAAATTATAATAGGGTGAATTTTGTATCTTTGCACCATATTTTTATTTGAGGATGGCGGTGATTTCAATTTCCGCATGTATGATTTTTCCGGAAAATTGATTTTGGAACAGAAAAATCAAAAAAACGTCCGAACACAACACCTGCCCGCAGGCATGTATTTGTATCAGATTTTTTCCGACGACAGGGTGATAATATCGAGAAAGTAGATGAAGAACTAATAAAAAAAGTGTACCTTTGCAAAAAAATATCTGAAAGTGGATTGGTTGAAAAAGAACATCATCGGCATCGTGGCTTTCGCCGTTTTGGGCGCGGGACTTGGCTATTTTGTTGAAGGCTGTGTTGAGTATGGCGGCAAAAAGATAACATTGGACGAAACGCTGACGACAACGGTTGACAACGAACTAAACCACATATTTTTCGATGCCGTAGTAACACATCCCTTGCACGCAGTCGTCCAGACGATCCTTTCGCTGCATTGCTCTTCTTTCGATTTTGCTTTTCAGAACGTTTTTAAAAATATACAGCGCCAGCAGGTTTTTTCGAAAAACATCTTGGTAAAAATGGCACTGAAAAGCGTTGTATCTGACACAAATTCCTCTCATTTTTATTCTCCTTGCCGCTACCATGTTGTGGCGTTGCGGGAACTTATTATTTAGCGTAATTATTTCTTTTTATCATATCTTCGACGTGCCGGACGGTCGGTATGTCGTATGGTTTTTTGTTGTTTTTAGACAAAAACAGCGCAATTTTTTAATTTATAACATAAAAAAGAATAATTATATGGAATCACAAGTAGTTGAGAATAAAATAAATATAGATAAAATAACACAAGTTACAAAGAAAGTAAATGTTCAAGCCATTTTGATGGCATTGTTGCTGTTAGCGCTTGGCGTCGCAGCCATGAGCGCCGGTCTTTTTCGGAAAGAGATCAATTCGTGGACGAATAACATATTGATTTTTGTCGGTATCATATTGATACTCTGGGCGCTCATATTGACTTTCCTGAAACACAAAAAATACGTATATACGGCAACCGGAAGCGCCGTGAAGAGTTGCGATTACTACATGCAGCGCGAACAGATGGAAACCCTGAAGATGCTTTTGTCTCATGCGGGTTTTTCATTAGCGAAACCGATCCATTTTTTGGAAAACGGAAACGTATGCGTCAAAGTTCTGAAGTCGGACGACGCTCATTTTGCGGCAGTACAGGTGTTCGAATATGCCTCGTTTAGTTTTTTGGCAGCGACGCAATTGTACTGTTACACGGATGTGCAGGCAAGCGATTTTATCGCGTTTCTGGAGCGGTGTAAATAACGACTCTATGACTAACCGATAACATGTATCCACCCGTATTTATCCGGCACGTCTCCGTACTGGATGCCTTGCAGGGTTTGATACAGTTTTGTGGAAACGGCTCCGGGTTCGTTGCCGAAAGTGTATTTGTCGCCGGTTTCGCGGTCTATGATCTCTCCTATCGGGGTGATGACGGCGGCGGTTCCGCAGGCGCCGGTTTCTTCAAAGGTGTTCAGTTCTTCGACCGGCACGGGACGCACTTCGACTTGCAATCCCATGTCCGTCGCCAACTGTCTCAGACTCATGTTGGTGATGGACTGAAGGATGGAGGTGGAGTCGGGCGTGATGTAGGTGTTGTTCTTGATACCGAAGAAGTTGGCGGGACCGGCTTCGTCAATATATTTTTTCTCTTTGGCGTCGAGGTAGAGTACCGAGCCGTATCCTTCCTGATGCGCTCTTACTACCGACGAGAGGCTGGCGGCGTAGTTGCCTCCGACCTTAAAACGTCCGGTGCCGTGCGGCGCGGCTCTGTCAACATCTCTGACTATCTGCATCTTAACAGGTTTGAATCCTTCTTTAAAATAAGGTCCCACCGGTGATACAAAAATCATAAACAGATACTCTTTCGCAGGACTTACGCCCACCTGAGCGCCGGTTCCTATCAGCAACGGTCGCACATAGAGCGAGGCGCCCGTCCCGTAGGGAGGCACAAAATCGCTGTTCAGCCGGACAATTTTTTCCAGCATCTCCAAAAAGAGTTCCATCGGCGGTGGCGCCATCATCACGCCGTTAGCCGAACTAATCATCCGTTTTGCATTCTCGTCCCAGCGAAAAACACGTAACGAACCGTCTTTTCCGGTAAAAACTTTTAATCCTTCAAAAGCCTCCTGCCCGTAGTGCAAGCAGGTGGCTGCGATATGGATGTTAATGTACTCGTCGGAAGATACTTCTATCTCTCCCCACTTGCCGTCACGATAGTAGCAACGGACGTTGTAATGCGTTTTTACATACCCAAAAGGGAGTTTACCCCATTCAATATTATTCATAATACTACTGTTTTATAGATGTTATTTTTCGGACTGTAAAGGTATGAATAAAATAAATACAAACGCATCTTACTATGTAAAATGGGTGATATACGGAAAACACCGCAATATATTTCGTTTCCGGAAGAATGAATTATATTTCGTAATTCATCCCTACCGATTTCATCAAATCGGCAATGATATTGTCGGCATTATAGGAGGCGGCTCTTTCCATTGCCGCAGTTTTATAATGTTCCTGTTTTTTATTTTCAAAAAAACTGATAATAGATTCTTGCATTTCCGATTGGGTGTTAACGAGAAAGCCATCTTTCCCGTTGCGGATAATATCTTTGGGACCTTTCAGGTTGTATGCAATTACGGGCAATCCGCAACTCAACGCTTCAAGGACAACATTCGAAAATGTATCGAAGCGTGAGGGCAATAGTAACAAGTCGGCGGAAGAATAGATTTCGGGCAGTTTATCTCTCTGCACCCAGTCAATAAAAACGGCGTCGGGGTTTTCGTCCATGAGTTGCTGTAATGCAGGTCCTTTTCCTACAACTGCTAATTTCGTATTTGGATACTTTTGTTTTGTTTCTCTGTAAATGTTTGTCAATTCCAAAACGCCTTTTTCTTTGCTCACTCTTCCTGCATACAATAGAACGGGGGCGTCTGCAGAAATGCCGAATATTTTGTTTTTATCCGGCGGTACCGGTTTGAAATATGTATTTACCCAGTGTGCCGTTTGATGCACATTGTCGGGGTTCAATTCCATTTGAGAGCCTGAAAGCCATTTTTTCTGGTCGGAATTGAGTACCAATACATTGTCAAATGCGTTATAAAAGAACCGCAATATTCGGCGAACACGGTTTAGGTTGGCGCCTTCTATATTCAACGCTTTTCGTGCAAACATAAGCCAGTCGGTATGCAAGTAGAAAGAGGCTTCTACTGTATAAGCGTGTTTGAGGTATAACCCGAAGAGCCCCATAATTCCTTCGGTGGAGCATATAATTCTGTCATATCCTCCTGTCAGAAACAAATTGTGCAGTTCTATAAAATTAGGGATTCTGAAAGCATAATCGCTATAGACGGGCAAAGAAAATTCCTTAATCGGTTGTAGAACAATTAGATTATCTTCCGACTTTATCTCTGTGTTGCAAGTAACGATGTCTATTGGCAGGTTTTTCTTTTTTATTTCGGCGTGCATCTCTTTTAAAAAGACGGAAACGCCATTGCTATCGCCAAAGGTATCTGTGAGCCAAAGTATGCGCTCGGGGTGCTCAAAGCGCTTCCATCTTTTAGAAAAATCTTTTAACAGCGGACGAGCGTTGAACATCGTTTTGACAGCAGTGAAATGGGCAGCCAGAATAAAAAAAGCCCCGAAAAAAGGAAACGGCAAACCATCTAAAAACTCTGGTATATTGATATTTTTCTTCTCTTTTTCATTTTCCGTATAAGCCCGGATAGCGCTTGGCAATTCCAATTTTTCGATGAACATTTCAAACGATTTATCCTTAAAATACCCTTCGGCATTTAACTTTTTCAGTTTCTTTTCCAACCTTTTGAACAGTATATCATAAAGTTGATGATTAATTTTCAGTATGGAGTTATAATATCCCTCTGTCAAGCGGTTATCGGTCTCTTTATTTTTCTTTGCAATATTCATAGCCTCGTCGAAGATCGGTTTGTAAACAGGCTTAACGACCATTTTTTTCAGAAAAGGCGGTTTTTCGCCCATCATGCTTTTGTGAAAAATATCAATGAAAGAGGTGGTAATCTTGTGTTGTTTTATTTCACAAAACAGGTTTGAAACGACGAAAGATATTAGTTTGTCGTTAGTAGTCCCTTTATGCAGCAGGAGTCTGACAAGTCCCGGATCTTTGTAATTCAATGCAATCTGGCAGGCGTAATCCATGAAAGCAATGGTCATTTTTTCAGCATTTTGGAACGTTCCGAAAGGAGCCATATTTCCGTTTCGTATGGCTTCTAAAGCCAATTGCGAGCGAGATTCCGATTTAATTCGTTCCTTTAAATGGGGTATATGCAAATATGTTCCTGTCATACCTGCAAAAATACCCATGTGGCAATCAGAGCCTCCCGTCATAATTTTACGGTAAGGGTCGCTGCAAAATTGCAAAGGGTCAATATCAAACGTTTTAGAATATTGGTCAATGTCTTGAGGGGAAATTTGTCCTAACCACTCTTTGACAAGCAGATTTTGCCATGTATCCCGTTGTCCGTTCACTGTTTCAAATCGTTCAAAAACCAACGACATTTTATTAAAAAATGCGGGCGGCGGCGTTTTCTTTACCGAATAATGATACAGCGGATGCGCCCAAATAACAGGAATGTGATGAAAATGGGCATATTCCAAAAATGGATATACGTTTTTACGCAATTTTTCCAATCGGACCTCCTGCTCCGGCGTAAAGCCATACGCCAAGACATGGATACCTGTCTCAAAATCAGGGACAAAGCAACTAAACTCGGCGGCAGTCAACACGTCCACACCTTTGTCCTGCAACGCATAACAGGAACGGGCGTTGTTATGGTTGGTAATGGTGAACGTATCGCATCCGTTTTTTGCCAATTTTTTCAATAATTTTTTGCTCGGTAGCCATGTTTCCGGAACATTTAGTATCCTTCCGATGAGTTCGTCCGGAACATCGCTGTTGAAATCGTGACAGTGGAGGTCTATTTTCAACGTTTCTTCAATAGGAAATTTGTTTTGCTGGGAAAAAAGAAACCTGTCAAATTCTTCTTTCAGTGTCTGCTGGAATTTATAATGTGTCATTTTAAATATAAAAAAGCTGTCCATCTCTGAACAGCCTGAAAAAATTTTTATTATAGTATCATTGTTTCACAATCTTCTTGCTAATGATAGCGTCGTCGCTTGTTCTTATCTGTATGATGTACATGCCGGATGCTAAGTCGCTGACATCTATCTGGTTTTCGGAGGATATTTGTTCTTTAACAGTGATTCCCAAGGTGTTAAATATCTTGGTTTCCTTTACGGCAGCGCCGCTTATGTAGATGCGGTCGTTAGACGGGTTGGGGAAAATTTGAACATTGCCGTTCACATTCTCATTGATTTTCACCGGATCAGTTGTTACAAAAATGGGGTTTGAATAGAACCACAAATCGTCAAAGGCTTTGGTAGCGGTGTTTGTTCCCATTAAAGTATCGGGGAGCGGATTCCCGCAGGCGTCTGTTTCGTCGGGGGTGTTCAATGCGATGTTTGTACCTCTTAGACGGTAATACCGAGTTTCGTGTTCTCCCAGCGTTACTTCAAAAGAGGCTTTGTAATATCCGTTGCCCTCGCTTGTCCATAAGGTAGTAGGGATGCCATTAGGATCGGCAGCGGCAGCCGTTTTTCCAAAACGAGCAATCACGTGTGTTGTGGATACGCTGTCGCATTTATACGCATCGCTATAACCGGTAACTCCGTCGGCAGGAACTGTTGTAGGAGGCGTAACCTTGGTTCCGACAACACCTTCTATAATATCGAAATGGTCTAATTCGGGAATGGTGTAAGTTCCGTAAGTGTTATGATTGGGCGTTTGAGGGTTGTGAAGGCGAACAGTGATTGTTGCTTTTCCTTCGCTGTTTGTCTGCACGATTTCTCCCATAACAGCGTTTCCTACATTAAATTCGAGTTCATCTATCAAATCGCCGCTGACCACCCACGAATTTCCTGAACGAAGTCCATCAACTATTGACTGTGCGTCCAAGTTGTTGGCGTAAGTATAGGTTTTTTGGTATTCGCCGGGGTAGAAATCCGCATTAGCCAAACTGCCATCGGCATTGGTTACAATATGGCAATCGGAACTTGCAAATAGCCAGTAATGCCGCCCTTCGCTTAACAAAGCATCCCACAGTCCGCCTACTTTGGCGCTCATCCAGCCGCCACCGCCGTAGGTGCATATTCCATACGAACCGAACGCTCCACGACCTGCATGGTATTCACCGCGATTTCCGGCTGCCTGATGTCCCGGAAAACTCTCAAATCCGAAAAACACATCCGGCGCCGCATTGTTCATATCACGGATATGCTCAATGTTCCAACCATGATAATTGTCCACGCCGCTCGGATAGCGAAAACGTTCAGGATGTGCAGGAATGACCCAACTCTCATACTGATGATTGTTTTGCAACCATGTAACGGCTTCTACGGCTTTTCCATGATCGTTCGTCATGTTTTTTGTGTACGTAGTCCCAAAGGGCTGGCTGTTATCGCCGTCGGTTGCATCAAACAAATACTCAAACAACGCAAGCGCCTCTACATCGGGATTGGTCGCATGAAATTGATTACCAATAAGTCCCATGCTGGCATGCTCGTGTCCGGGAACATTCATCTCGTAGGCTTGCACAATCAACTTGTCCGGAAACACCCGACGATACAAAAGCACATCGCGAAACGACCATTCCGTCAGAGATTGCCAGCGCCACATGTCACTGCCGCTCAGGTTGTTCCCCTTAACCGTGATTTCGGTGTCTTCCCATACTACCGACGAGCCTAAATCAAGACCGGAAACAAGTCCCCATCTATCCCAGCCGCCGCCGTGTTCGGAATTTGCCCACCAATCCAATCCGAATTGGTTGCTTTTTTCCATCATTTGTCCCATCGTGTAACTACCATCCGTGTAGGTGGTGTGTTGGTGAAAATCACCTGTTACATAACGACCTTGTCCTTGTGCAAACATGATGCCGCACATTGCTAATACAAAAAGATTAGCTCTCAGAATTTTCTTTTTACCTTTCATTTCTAAAATGTTTTGTTATTAAAATATTATAAAATTGTGGTGCAAAAGTATTGACCAAGTGTTATAAAAAGATTAAGGAGATAATAACAAAATGCGAATTTTCCAACACGAATCACTTGCAGTATCGCTTAATGACGTTATAAGCGGTAGATATTCCCAATTCTCCGGCTTTGCTCAGGTCAGGACAGGCTTCTTGGGTGCGTTTGGTGAAGATGAGGATTAGTCCGCGGTTGTAGTAGGCTTCCGCCATGTTGGGCGCTAATTTGATGGCTTGGGCATAGTCATTGATGGCGCCTTGATAATCACCGGAATAGGCTTTGATGGTGGCGCGATTGTACCACGCCGCCGCCCATTTCGCGTACGACATGATGGCTTCCGTCATGTCGTCAATAGCCGACGAATAGTCAATGGTTTCCGCTGTTTTCGTCGCAGAGTCGGACAATCCGATAAACGGCATATCTTCCTGCTGGTCGGAAGTGCGTATCTGTAAAGTCTTGGCGACGGAGCGGTTGAACCAGCCATAGGAGAAATCTTCGTCAAGCGCAATGGCTTTGTCGTAGGACTGTATGGCTGCCGGATAGTTGTTGATCCACGTATTGATGATTCCCGCGAGGAACGAGATGTTGAGGTCTTCCTTACTCATGTCGGTGTCGCTGAGCGCATCCAACAGTTCGTCGAGGCTTTGCGTTCCGCCGTATTTCACGATTCCGAATTTTAGTCCTAAGGAGTTGGTTTCGTTGTAGTTGTCGAGGGTTTTGTCCCATGCTTCCGAGCGGTGCGCCTTCACGTATTCATCGTCGGAGGCGAAACAGGAGATCATCCACAGCGGCTCCAATTCGATGTGCGTCGCTTGATATTGCACCTGTCCTTTTTCGCCGGACGAGCGGTTGAAGTCGGCTTCCAACTGAATCACACGGCGCAGTTTGTCTTTGTCGGAGAACGCCAGATAGGTACTATCGTTGGTGTCCGACATGCGCTGCATGATGGTCATGGCGGTATCCTGGTCGGCATAAGCGCCCCAGCGGTCGTTGAGTTGGTCTTTCGCCATGCTGCGTCCCATGTAGGCGTAGGCGAAGTCGGGAAAAGCCGCGATGGCGCTGCTGAAATCTTCTACGGCGCCTCTGTAATCTTTCAGTTCTATCTTCACCAATCCGCGGTTATAGAGCGTGTAGAGGTTTTCGGGATTGTAGTAAAGCACGGAGGAGTAATCCTGCAACGCGCCCTCCCAGTCGCGCTGTATGGATTTGATGATGGCGCGGTTGTAATAGGTCAGGGCGTTGTGCGGCTCCAGCGCCAAGACTTTGTCGTAGTCGCGCATGGCTTGCGTCGTGTCGCCCTGTTCGAGATAGGAAAGCGCACGGTAGAAATAGGTCAAAGGGTTGTCATTCGCCAACTTCAGAGCGTATTCGTAATCTTCGATGGCGGTCTCATACTGTTCCATTTCGTAATGCACCATGCCGCGACGGAGGAAAGCGTCGGCGTTGAACTGATTGATTTTTATTGCTTTGTTGCAGTCTTCGATAGCCTTGTCGTACTCTTCCTTCAACGCCCGCACGATGCAGCGGTGCAAATAGGCGGCGTCGTTGTTCGGTTCCAGCATGATGGCTTCGTTGAACTTTGCCTCGGCGGCGTCGTACTCTTTCTGCTGTAACTTGGTAACGCCCATGTTGATATGGATGGCGCTGTCCAACGGGTCAATCTTCAACACCGTCAGCAGGTCGGCTTCGGCGTCATCGTACATACCCAGCATGTTGAGCGCCGCCGCACGATAGTACAACGCCCACTTCGACATCGGCTGAATGGTCAAGGCTTGGTCTAAGTCATCTTTGGCGCCGGCATAGTCGCTCAGGCTGTACTTTGCCAAACCACGGTAAAAGTAAGCGTCGTAGGAACTTCTGTTGACCATGATGGCGGTGTTCAAAAACTTTATCGCCTCCACATAACTCCCGTCGAACAACTTGTAATGCCCCACCGCCAGAAAATACTCGAAGTTGACCTGCGAAACAGCGCTCGACGACGAAAACGCCAACAACGCTATCACTAACAGTCTCTTTAATTTAGATTTGTATTTTGCTACCACAGATGTAATCTTTTTTGCGGGGGCAAAGATACGAAATTAACAATAATTGAATAACTGAATAACTGAATAACTGGAAATGTTGTATCTTTGCGCATTGTTATACATTATTAGATGTAAAGTACAAAGAGTATAAATATGACATCATCATCTATCTTAAACTATCTCCTCGCGCACTACGACGTCTTTTTGCTTGCGATGGCATCGCTTGCGGTGGTCGTGTTTATTGCGCTCAATTTCGTTGAAGCGGGCTACGGCATCACCATAGACAAGAAATGGGGCGTCGCCATCAACAACAAGGTCGCATGGATTTGCATGGAAGCGCCCGTGTTTGTCCTGATGACCGTCTTATGCCTGCTATCCCCGCGGATGACGCCGTTCAATATCGCAACGTCGTTAGTCCCGTTGATTATCTTCCTCTTCTTTCAGACGCACTACGTCCGACGGTCGTTCATCTTTCCGTTTTTGCTGAAGGGGAAAAGTAAAATGCCGGTTACGGTGATGCTGATGGGCGTCGTGTTCAACGTCTGCAACGCTTTCATGCAGGGCGGATGGATATTTTACAAAGCGCCGGAAGCGATGTATTCCGTTGATTGGCTGTGGACGCCGCAGTTTATCATCGGCGCCGTTGTCTTCTTCGGCGGGATGACTATCAACATCCGGTCGGACAAAATCATCCAAAACCTCCGCAAGCCCGGCGACACGCAACACCACCTCCCCTCCAAAGGTCTTTTCAAATATGTAACCGGCGCCCATTACTTCGGCGAAGTCGTGGAATGGATCGGCTTTGCCATACTGACGTGGTCGCTTTCGGGAGCCGTCTTCGCCCTTTGGACTTTTGCCAATTTGGTGCCACGCGCCAATGCGATTTACAAGAAATACGGGAAGATGTTCGGCGAAGAAACCATTAAAGAGAGAAAGTTGAAAAGGGTTTTTCCGTGGATTTATTGATTTTTCACTATCTTTGCAAATTAAATTTTGATATTATGACAGTAATAAGCACACAAGAGTTTAACACCCAGCAGGAGAAATATTTTGAATATCCGGAGCAGATAATATTAGAGCCTGACGACAATTTACGCAAAGCTATCACTGCGGAAGAGTTATTAGAAAGAATACATGGGGATATTCATAGAAAATTTGCGTCACGGGTATGAGCGTTCTATTTTTACCTGAAATACAGGAATATTTTGATGATCTCGAAATTATTTTGTACGAAAAAGAATATTTCGGCTATGAAGGCGTTGCGCACAAATATGTAGATGATTTAATCTTCGATATAAAACATAACCTGCCCAATGCACGAAACAGACCAGCGCCGAAACATTATGAAAAATACGGAAAAGGGTTGTACTATGCTACTTTTAAGAAAAACAGACGAACACAATGGTACGCTTTCTTTTCAAAGTACGTTGAGAATGGAGAAACCATTTATTTAGTGTGTTATATTGGGAATAATCATACGGAAGCACAGCATTTTCGTTTTTGATTTTTTACTATCTTTGCACACTAAATTTTGATGTTATGACAGTAGTAAGCACACAAGAATTTAACACCCATCAGGAGAAATATTTTGATATGCAAAAATTTATAACCTATTTAGTAGCAGCCATAATAGCATCAGCTACATTGACGTCGTGCAACAGAGATGACAGACAACACTCAGACGATAACGGATGTATTTGTATTCTCAGAAATGTTTATGGAGAACTCATGGGTTATTGTTCCACAACTACGGAAAGACCCGAAGACCCGATTTTTGCCATGTATCCTAATCCTGCTGATGGCTTTGTTGCATTGAACTTTGAGACAGACGGTTCGCATCTCGTTACCATAACGAATAAGCGTGGAAAAGAGTTGCTGCGTCGAACATTCAGCAGTAGAAATATAGCGATAAACATCAGCGATTACCCGGCGGACACCTATCGGGTTACGGTAGATGACGGTAAGCAGAAAAGCACATTGTGCTTGATTAAAGATTGATATTGTATGCAAACACACAAAGTATTAATAATCTACCATTCAAAATACGGTCATACGAAAAAGTATGCACAGTGGTTAGCGGAGGCGTTGAGTGCTGATATTTGCGAGAGCGGAAATCTGAAAAACGACATGTTAAAGGATTATGCCACCATCGTGTTTGGTGGCAGTTTGTATGCAGGGAAAAATAAGGCTGCCGCTCTAATCGTCAAACATTTTGAACAGTTGAAAAATAAAAAAGTGGTGCTATTCACCTGCGGAGTGGCTGATGTGAACAGCGAGGCAAACATTGTCAACATAAACAAATCATTAGACACTATTATTACGCCCGACATCAGAGACAAAATCAAGATTTTCCACCTCAGAGGTGGCATTGACTACGATAATCTGAGTTTCCTGCACAAAACAATGATGAAGATAGTTTACTCGCAACTATCCAAAAAACCTGATAGCGAACTAACAGACGAAAACAGAGACCTGTTGGCAACGTATGGACAAAACATTGACTTTGTGACAAAAGAGATGTTGGAACCGATAATTCAGTATTGTAACAATAGATGAAAAAGTTTTACTATCTTTGCACACTAAATTTTGATGTTATGACAGTAGTAAGCACACAAGAATTTAACACCCAGCAGGAGAAATATTTTGATATGGCTGTGGACGGGGATGTTTGTATTCAGAATGATAAATATATGTTTCGTCTGATATGCAATCCTGTGGATATGATTGATAGGCAAGTTACTTTACAACCTGATGATGATTTTCGCAGAGCCATCACCAAAGATGAATTGCTGGAAGGTATCTACGAAGACATAGCGAAAAGATTTGCCAAAAGATGAGAGTAATATTTTTACCTGAAGTGCGGGAATATTTTGATTTTCTCGCGGATACACTTTTTGAAAAAGAGTATTTTGCATTTGAAGAAAACGCCCGACAGTACGCAAAAGAACTATTCGATGATATAGAAGAAAATTTGCCTGTCCGTTGGAAAAGACCTGCACCCAAGCATTTTGAAAAATACGGAAAGGATATGTATTACTCCGGTTTCAAAAAAAACAGAAGCACGACGTGGTACGCTTTTTTCACAAAATATGAGAAAGATGGAGAAGACGTTTATATGGTACGCCATATTGAAAATAACCATACGGCAGGGCATTTTTTATAATCTTATTTGGAATCAATTATATAAAGGTGAAATTTTATGACAGAATCCCCCTTATTCACCCCCGCCCCCCTCGGTCCGATAACCTTGCGCAACCGCACCATCCGTGCAGCTGCTTTCGAGGGCATGTGTCCGGACAACCGTCCGGGAGAGAAATTGTGGAACTACCACACGTCGGTTGCCGCCGGCGGCATCGGCATGACGACCCTTGCCTACGCCTCGGTAACGCAAAGCGGACTCTCGTTCCCGCACCAACTCTGGCTCCGGAAAGAAACCATTGCCGACCTTAGAAAAATCACCGACGCCATACACAAAGAGGGCGCGGCGGCGTCCATACAGATAGGACATTGCGGCAACATGTCGAAAAAGAGCGTTGCGGGACAACTGCCGGTCTCCGCCTCCTACGGCTTCAACATCTATTCGCCCACTTTCGTGAGAAAGATGCGAAAAGACGAAATAGAAGAGGTAGCGCGGGATTTCGGGAAAGCTGTTCATCTGGCACGGGAAGCCGGCTTCGACGCCGTTGAACTCCATGCGGGACATGGCTATCTGCTCAGTCAGTTTCTCTCCAAATACACCAACCGTCGCCGCGATGAGTACGGCGGAAGTTTGGAAAACAGGATGCGGTTTATGAGCATGGCGGTCGAAAACGCTCTGGACGCTGCCAAAGACGACATGGCTGTCATTGCGAAAATCAACATGAAAGACGGTTTCAAGTTTTTGGGTGGGATGCAAACCGATGACTGTCTGCTCGTTGCGAAAAGGCTCGAATCTTTGGGAATACACGGATTGGTGCTGAGTGCCGGTTTTGTCAGTCATGCGCCCATGCACGTCATGTGTGGCGCCATGCCCACGCGCACCATGTCGTATTACATGGAACCGTCGGTAATAAAACCGCTTGCGCGTTATTTTGGGAAAATCTTGGTTCCGACAGTTCCGTTTAAGGAGGCATATTTTTACGAAGATGCGTTGAAGTTCAGAGAGGCGGTCAAGTTGCCGTTGATTTACGTCGGCGGATTGGTGGCAAGGGATAAGATAGATATGGTTCTCAACTCCGGTTTCGAGTTTGTGGCGATGGCGCGGGCGCTTATCAACGAGCCGGGCTTCGTCAACAGGATGAAGGCAGAAGGAGACGTGCGGTGCAGTTGCGAACATGCCAACTACTGCATCGGCAGGATGTACACCGTGGAGATGCAGTGTTATCAACATATTAAAGACGAACTTCCGAAATGTATTCTGAAAGAGATAGAAAAGACAAAACGGCATTAATCACCGGCGCCGCCTCAGGAATAGGATTTGCCTTCGCCGACAATCTCGCCCGACAGGGATATGACCTCCTTATCGTTGATATTCAGGAAGATAAAATCACTCAGGTGGCAGAACAGTTAAAAAACACGTACCATATTAATATACACACGCTCGCTTTGGACCTATCCACAACCGATGCGCCGGAGACCATCCATGCCTTTTGTCGTGAAAACAACATCGCAATCCACATCTTAATCAGCAACGCCGGACGTTTTCTCTTCGACGCGATAACAGATGTCGAAAACGACGCCTACAACGCTTTCCTGCAACTGCACCTGAACACACCCGCAAAACTCTGTAAACTGTTCGGCGACGACATGAAACGACGACGCGAAGGATACATCCTCACAATGTCTTCACTATCAGCGTGGATGCCCTATCCTTACCTCTCGCTATACGCCTCGACAAAACGATTTCTAAGGACTTTTTCCAGAGCGATACACTTTGAATTTTCACCGTACAACGTCGGCGTTACCACCGTCTGCCCCGGCGCCGTTGACACCGGCTTATTTAATCTAAAACCAAAATTGCGAACACTCGCAAAAACCATCGGCGTGATGACCACCCCCGACGCATTAGCAAAACGCGCACTGAGACGGATGTTCCGCAAAAGAGTTACCTACATCCCCGGAATCATCAACAAAATCAGCCTGCCGTTGCTTGCGGTAACGCCGGTGCGGATGCTGGCTTTTCTCTACGGGAAGATAAAAATAACATAGTATTAATTTAAAAACGAAAAAAGATGGAACAGAAAATTTGTCACATGGTGCTACGAGGTTTTTATTTTTTCGCCAAATAGAATGTTCGTCGGTAATCAATTCGTAGATAAGTTTTTGGCATTCCGAATGAACAGTTGAATTTTACTGATTTTGTTGACATTATCAGCAGAGAGTTGATGCGTCAGAATTTAAACCGTTGTATCGCATTGGTAGAAAAACACGGTTTATCATCAATGACGATGAAAGAAATTAATAACGAGGTGAAAGCCGTAAGACAGCATGCAAAAGCTTATAATAATAGAACTTGCTGATACTTGCTCTGCAAACTATATTATTACCGGTAATACAACAGATTTCATTTTCCCCGCTTACAAACATACACAAATTGTAACTCCAAGAGAATATTGGCTGAATCATCACCCTCAAAATTATCAAACGGTAGAACTCGGTACAGGCTTTAATATGATTTAATTTGTGTTGATTCGACTGTAAAAGATTTTTTGTGTCTTTGCGGCAAAATTTTCGAGTATGGAAGAAAAATTTCATGCTATATTTGAAAAAAAGACATGTCCTGCAAAAAAACGGAATAAAACATGAACAAATATGGAAATTCATGTCTTAAACCGAATGACAAAGATAACGCTTTGTCTCAAATCGGGGGTATAAGCTGGCTAATACTAAGCCGAAAGTCATCAATATAAACCGGCGACGAGCCGAAGTTGAAAACATACACTTTCAACATGCCTGATGCGTGATTGTCTCTGGTAATCACCTTGTTCACATAAGAATAATGCCATAGATATTTTGAAATACTGTTCGGAAAATAGGTTGCTGCCCAAAAATCATCCTTTGTTCCGTCTGCGGAAATCACTAAGCCTGCATCAGAATAGTAATTCATAAAACTCACATTTGCCTCGACTATTAAATTGTCGGCTTCTACTGCATTGAATAGTGAATCCAAATCTATTTTATATGTATATGAATATCCGCCTTTTTCTACTATACTTGAAAATCCTGTGGATTTAGAAAATTCATTATCAGATTGTTGTAGCATGTCAATAATAACTTCTTTAGAAGGAGTTATTAATTTATGAAACAAAGCATTATCTACTCCTGTCGAGTCTCGTAAATCGGGTTTGAGTGTAATATGTTGAATTTGTGTTTTTAATGACGCTTTCACACAGAAAGAGTTGGCATTACGTAACCTGACCTTGACAACTTTTGATTCTTTCACATCCGTATTAGGGTATCGGATAAACGGATTACACCACAATCCGTCAACGGCTGTTGACGGATTGTATCTATAGGTCAGTATCATGCCATCTTCAAATTGATAATCAATATAATACACCGTTTCTTTATACAGCGTTTTATTGAGTTTTCCCAAGAATGTATTATCGGAAAAAACCTTTAAACGAGTGATTTCATCTGCTTTGTACGGAATATCTATCCATTCTCCAAAGGTGTGGTTTTGAAGTTCATCTAAATACATGTTTTCAAAATGACAAACCGTATCGCGTTGAAATAAAAGAATCCGGTCTGTTTCTTTCGATAATGTATAGTTATTCAAAAGGTTATAGATTAGTAACGGCTCGTCGTTCAAAATATGCCTATTGTCAAAAGAGCCGAATTTTCCACCGAACCCGTCATTTTCAAGATGAAAAAGAACAAATTGTGGCGAATCCTCTTCCAACAAATAATTCTCAGACGCTTTTTCGGAAGCCCATTGAGATGTGGATGCGCCCAATTCCAATGTTTTTCTCGGTTTCCAATTTAATTGATTGGCAGCAATGTAGGAAAATTCCCATGGATAAACATCAACAACAGCATCTCCGATTGTTTCCCGTATTTCCGTGTTTAATTTGTTTGGTGAAACATTGTTTTCGGATGCTGACAGCATTTTTTGTTTGAAAGTACGATAATTCAAAATTTCCCGAAAGTTATTGATTCCTGTAATTTCTCTTTTCATTCCGTTATACAGGGGTATATTACGCATGTTTGCACATAATAATAAAATGGTAACAGACGCAACTAAAAACGTGAGGGTCTTTTTTGATGACGATACCGTGAGTATAATTCCCCAAAAAACAAATAAAAAAGCCAATAATATGGTATAATGATAAATATCTTCCCGTATAAAACTGTGTTTCCATGTGGCAAAGAGCGGAAATAACAATAAAAGATACGTAACCCTGACATCTTTTTCCTTGCAAATAAAAGGGAAAATAATCATTAGCAAGAGAAAAGGAAATATGAGCAACCAGTCATTATTGGGATGCAGCGACAACACATCCCCATGTCGGCATCGGCACAACGAATACCAGCGGCTATAAATTAAAGGTAAACGGGAAAATCAACTGTACGGAATTGGTGGTGTCACTCAGCGGAAGAGAGGAAAGAGGGGTAGATGAAGAAATTGAATGGCCCGACTACGTCTTTGCCGAAGATTACAACCTGAGAAACTTAGACGAGGTTGCCTCTTTTATACAGGAAAACCAACGTCTGCCCGAAATGCCCTCCGCCGCCGACGTCGCCGAAAATGGCATTAATATAGGCGAAGTAAACGCGCTGCTGCTCAAAAAGGTGGAAGAGCTGACGCTCTATATCCTGCAACAAAATGACGATATACAATCGCTGAAAGCAGAAGTTCAATCATTGAAAGAGGGGAGGTAGGGATGAAAAAATTATTTGTTTTAGTTATTGTACTGTTCGTTGCAGGATTTTCCTGTAAGGAAAAAGATAAATGTCAAATAGATAAACCCGGTAATATTAAACCGATTGACTGGGAAAATTATAATGATACCCATACTGTGTATTGGAATTATACTGGCGATTGTTCGGATTTTACGATAGGGCAAACAGATCATATCATTAAAATGTACGGATGGATTTTTGACCCACAAAGCGTTCGTCCTCATGACTTCTACCTTTTAAGTGATTCCTTATTTGTTGAAGCCAATAATCCTAAATGCGCTATGGTTAGAATACAATGCTTTTACAAAGAAGCGCTTGAAGCTATACAAACCAAATTTGACACTTCCGATTTGAAAAGAAGATGTTATGTTACCGGATCGCTGATTATTTTTGATCGTCCTAACAATGATTGCTGTTTCACTACCCCAACTATTACTATAATGAATGCTGATGATGTTTATTTTGAATAAGTTATGTTTTACCTTAAAAAATATATTGAAATGAAAAAACACATATTAATTTACATGTTTTTTGCGTTTTTATACGCAAATCTTTTTGCCCAGCAAGAGGTTACGTTGAGAGAAATAAAGACGGCAAGCGCTCATTATTTGTCGGTATATAACCTTGAAAGAGCGTCATATGGCATTTCCGACATTTCTTCTGTATCGTACATTTCTCGTCAAGGGAAACCTGCTATTTACGAGGTGCTGTTCCATAATGGGAATACGGTTTTATTATCGGGTTCCAAGGCATGTATTCCTGTTTTAGGCTGTAATTTTTCAGGAACAGGGGAAACGGTTGTCAATACCCTCTGTCTTATTCGCTTTTCAATGGTTCGCAGTATGAAGGCAGAACGATGCTACCTGTAGTAGAAGATTTTGTTCAACGCTTTAACTTGGATGATTTTGTTATAGTTGCCGATGCAGGGTTGATGAATCAAAAAAACATAGAACTATTGGAATCAGGAGGTTATAAATATATTATAGGAGCGAAGATAAAAACCGAGAGTGATGAAATAAAACAATGGA